>SDBT01006389.1_pt1 | contig 19562 bp, 16 predicted proteins | sample 2277101 | NCBI WGS metagenome assembly SDBT01 (sample SAMN10404973, study PRJNA504765) | marine sediment metagenome | isolation source: marine sediment core GS10_PC15, 103 cmbsf | place: Arctic Ocean: Southern Knipovich Ridge | collected 2010 | reverse complement strand
GAATGCTGCCTGCCGAAGCCTTTTTCGCGGCGTCTTCTGTCTCTTTGTTTTTTTCCTGTGTGTTTTGGTCTTCTTGGTCTTGTTTTTTTTCTGTTTCTTGAGGTTCTGGCATTTTTATACTTTCTTTTTCAATAAGTTTTTATTGAACGTATTGTTGTCAGGCCGGCTGCAAGCACCCCTGTTGTCGATATCGGCGGATTCTATCTCTCAAGGTTCTGTCACTGATTCCCAATACTTTTGCGGCTTTGGTCTGGTTGCCATCGGTCTGGTGGAGCGTCTCCAGGATTGCTCGTCGTTCTATCTGTTCGAGTGGTATGCCTGCGAGTCCGGAGTTTTGATAGGGATTTGGCTTGGGGTTTTTTGTTTGTTCGGCGAAGCCGTATTGTTTTTGTTGCGGGAGTGGTTGCAGCTCATCGAAAAGCCAAGAGACGTCTGCCAGAGACAGTACGGGGCCGAGTCCCAGTATTAGTGATGTCAGTACGACGTTTCGGAGCTGGCGGACATTGCCGGGCCAATGGTATTCAGCGAAGATGTCTATCATGGCGGGGTCAAGGCTGGTGATATGGCGGTTCGACTGGTGTGCGTAGAGGTTGACGAAATGCCATGCGAGTTCGGGCAAATCTTCTGTGCGTTCTCTGAGCGGGGGGACGACGAGTCTCAGTCCGCTTATTCGGTAGTAGATGTCCTGTCGGAAGCGTCCCTCGGAGACTTCGTGTAAGAGGTCCTTGTTTGTGGTGCTTATTATTCTGATATTGACTTTTATGTTTTCGTTTCCACCAACTCGCTCGAAGTTGTGGTCTTCGAGGGTTCGGAGCAACTTTGCCTGGAATTTTGGCGGGGTTTCAGTGATTTCGTCGAGGAGCAGTGTTCCCCCGTGTGCCATTTCGAATCGTCCTTTGCGCCTGGTGTATGCTCCAGTGAAGGCGCCTTTTTCGTGTCCAAAGAGTTCGCTTTCAAGCAGTGAGTCGGTTAATGCGGCACAATTGACCTTTACGTAGGGCCCGTGAGCTCTTTTGCTTTTGTGATGGACGAGATAAGCGAGGAGCTCTTTGCCGGTTCCGCTTTCGCCGCTTATCAAGACCGGCGCGGAGGTTGGCGCTATTTTGTTGGCGAGCTGGACGATTTGCGATAGTTTTGGACTTTTTCCGACGATGGTATAAAGAGTCCTTGTGTCTACTTCGGCTGAATCTATGATTGCGACGGGGCGGCTTGGCAGGAGGGTGCTGAGGATATTTTCTATTTTTTCGGTCTCGAGCGGCGGGATGAGGAAATCGTGACACCCTGAGCGGAGTGCATCCATTGCCATGCGGGTTGTTCGGTGCAGCAGAGAGTATTGTGGGTCGTGGAGGAGGTGCTGGTTGTTCCGTGCTTGTTGGTGCGGGTTTTCGGCAATTATAATCACGGGCAGTTCGGGTGAATCTGCTTTGATTTTGCGCACGAGTTCGAGTGCCGGCTCGTGCGTGTCTGAGCGGTCTGTGTGATGGGTCAATTTGGTGCCTGTAAAGACGAGGTCGTAATTTCCTTTTTCGAGAAGAGCGAGGGCGTCTTTTTGATTTTTGGCGATAGTGCCGCGTATTCCCTTGCGTGCCAAGATTTCAAGCATAAATCTGGCCAGTTGAGGGCTGTTGTTGACTATGAGCACGTTTGCGGTCTGTGCTCTTTGTTGGTATGAGCCTGTGCTGTTTGGTTGGGGCTTAGTCACTTTGAGCGTACTCCATTTGTCGTTGGCTTTAGTGTTGGGATTCGGCTATTAATGTGATGGGTTTTTCTTTTATGTACCAATCGATTATTTTGTCCTGAGCTTTTGCGAGTTCTGTCCAGGGCGAATCGGGGTGTTCGGTAATTAGTTGTCTGTATGTTTTCATTGCGGCGGGGCGGTCGGTGTTTCTGAGGCAGTTGGCTATTTGAAAGAGGATCCAAGGTCTGTTTTGAGTCTGGTTGGTCTGTTCGGGGCTAATTTGATTGAGGGCAAGCTGGTAGAAGATGGCGGCCTCTTTTAGATGACCGCTGAGGAACAAGACTTCGGCCAGGGCGAGAGGATTTTCGAGTTGGTCAGGCTGCTGGGAGAGTTTAGTGAGGATTTGTAAGGTTTCGGTGGTGATAGGCTCGTAGGGCGGTTTTGGTTCGAATTTTTTCTGGCCAGGTTTCTCTGCCGGCTCTGGTGTGGATTCGTGGTGATTTGGTTCGGTTTTTCGGGCTGGTTTGGAGGAAATAGCGGGTTCGGGCGTCTGCTGCTGAGGTTGGAATTTGACGGAGCGGATTTTCCGGATTATTTGTTTGAGCTGTTCTTTGCCTTTATAGTCGTTTTCGCTTTCGGTGATGGTAATTCTATCCTTCCAGAGTTGTCGCGCGAGATGACTGCTTGGTTTGGGTACGATAATGAAGCTGCCGTTTGGCAATTTTTTATCTATCTTGGCGGCAAAGTTCAGGGGTGCGATGTAGGCGATGGTTTGCAACTGTTTTTGCATGTTCTGTGCGGTTTTGGCGATTTGGATTGGCGGCTGGGAGATGCGGAAGAGTGCCTCTGCGTTTTGCTGTGTGCTGGGCGTGCTCACATCGTGCGGTGGTTGGGGTCGGTCGTTCCGGGTCTGATAAGCGTGGCTGGGCTGCTGCATCAATTGGGGTATAAGAAGACTGGTCGGGTCGAGCTGGTCGGAGGTGATTTGGGCACCGGTTGCGGAGGCGAGAAGACAGAGAGTTGCGAGCGAAAAGCCGAAGACGCAAGAGCAAACGTGAAAAGCTGCGGTTGAGCGGCTTTTGAGTTTAGTATCGGTATTTTGCTCTTTGTTATTGGTTTTTGTTTTCATTTAGATGTCCTGTTTTTCATTGAACTTGGTGCGGTGACGGGTCTATGGCGCCAAGGGTGTCAGGGGGTGTCTGTTGAGCTGTGATTTCGGCTTGGTTTGGTCGGCCCAGGAGAGCGAGGGCGGCCTGGTCGTAGTTATTCTCTCGGGTGTATGCGGCTGCCAACAGTTTTAGTGTTTTTTGTCTTATCAGTTCGTCCGGATGCGAGTTGAGCAGTCTTGAACAGACAGATACGGCCTGTTGATTCTGACCGAGTTTCAAGCAGACCTCTGCCAATTGGCAGAGGGCCTGGTGTGCTAAAGGTCCCGGCTCGACGATGAGGATAGTTTCGATCAGTTTCTTGCTGGCCAGTTCGAGGTCGTTGTTGGTGATATAGCAGTTTGCCAATTCGAGCGAGATTTGAGCTTTTAGGTTCTGGTCGGCGAGATATTGCTCGAAGTCGGCGAGGGCGGCGATGGCTTTTTCGACCATACCCATGGCGGTAAAGAGCCGGCTTTTTAGCAGTAATATCTGGACAGAATCTTTTTTTGAGAGCTGAGTGGTGTGTGTGGTCTCAAGTACGGCGAGGGCTTCGACGAACCGCTCCTGCTGGATGTATGCTTTAATCAGTGCTAAGGTAGTCTCTAAGTAATCTGCTGGGGAAAGGTGCCCCTGGAGTGCGTATCGGAATGCGTCGCAGGCATCTTGTGTTTTTCCCAAGGCCAAGGCGGTTTTACCGAGCAGGAGATAGGCTTGATATAGTTGTTCGCTTTTTTGTTCTTTGGCCATAGTGATGTAGCGAGTGAGCCATTTGGCGGCGGCATGATAGTCTTGTTGTTGGAAGTGACACCTTGCGGCTTCGAGAGCGGCGGTGCGTTGTGATTCTGAAGACGGGGCGAGATGGTAAACTTTTTGATAGAGTCTTGCGGCCTCATTTACGAGTCCTGTTTTGGCGGTAGCGTGGGCAAGTTGCAGACAAGCGGTTCCTGCTATCTCGGTATCAGGGTATTGCTCGACGAGGTGTGTCAAGTCCTGGCGTGCTCCGTGGTGGTTGTGCAGGCTGGCTTTTAATCTGCTGGAATGCAAGAAAGCGAACGGTGCGAGAGATGTGTGTGAAAAACGATTTGCGACTAATTTGTATTGTGCGATGGCATCGGCTGGCTGGCCATTTTGCGCCTGCAACAGTGCCAAGGCGAAGTGAGCATTTGGGATTCGCCGGTCGTCGTGAAAGGTGACGAGAAATCTTTGCCAAAGTGAGATAGCCTGGTGTGTAAGCAGCGATATATGTTCGGATAAAGCGTCATAATCATCCGGGTTGAAGATATTTATGGTATTATTGTCATGGATACGTGCGAGCAATCCTGCGCAGCCGGCCGCGACTGTGATGAGCTGCTGTGTTGTTGCCGTGGGCAGGTATAGAGTAACGGGCCTTTTACGGACGGGGTTCGTGGCCTGGCTGAAGGGTCGTGTTCTTTCAGAGGCCCAGGAGAGGTCAAGGTCGGCATTTGCGGCGAATCTGGAGAGCATTTCCTCGATGGAGGCACCGTGGCAGGTGGCGGACCAACGAGGTAGAGGGTCCTGTTGATTAATCTTTCGGATTTTGGGGCCGAGCAGGGCCTTATTGAATTGGTCTGAACCGGAGTTTAGCAGAGCGCATAGTTGGGCTTCAGTGAGGGCGGCGAAGGGCTCGGGTGAGCTTATGGTATTTGGCCAGAGGTCATTGGGAAGGTCTTTGTCAGCGTCGGCGAGGGACAGGACGCTGCGGGTCAGGCACTGAGCGACGAGAAAGTGACAATCTTGCTTGAGAGATAATGCCCAGTCTTTGTCGAGGTCTACGGCTGAGATTAGCGCGATGGTCTGATGGAGGCTGGTTTGTGCGTTTAGGTATTGCTTTCTCTGCATTTGCAACAGGCTTCGGTGGTAATTTGCGATTAGCCTTACAATGGGTGAGGGGCTATTGGAAGCGGTGACGAGCATACGGCTGGCCTGGTCGCGGGTAGCTTCGCCGTCCGGCTGGGGTAAAGACTGGGCGGTTTTTAGCAAAGATAGGGCGATTCTTAGCTGGAGGAAATCTCTGAGCAATGGGTCTTGTGGAATATCCGGCAGGTTTTGCAAGAGTCTGTTGTAGGCCCAATGGGCATTTTCGTAGTCGTTTTGCAGATAGAAATCTTCAGCGACTTTCAAAGAGAGGGCCTGGTTTGATTGGAGCGGAGGTTCATATTTTTGGTTTTCAATTTGTTCGAGATGTTGAGGTTTTCTGGAAGAAGAGGTTTTTAGGGGGGCAGGTGGTATACGAGCAGGGCGTATTGGTTGGCGGCTGTGGCGTGGGCTTGCTGAGGGCGGAGATTTAATCAGTGAGTAGATGAGCGTCATCGTAACTGCGACGATACTGAGAACAAGGGCTTTTTGGAGCGTTGAGAGTCGCTTTCGTCGAAAAGGTATTATTGGGGGTTTGGCGGTGTCGGTTTCGGCAGGGGCAGGTGGATTTTTGGTAGCGGTGGCAGTGTCCTGGAGGAGTTTGTAAAGGTCTTCGTTTCCGGCAAAGACTTCGCGCTCGGAGAGTTCTTCGTGGACTTTGCCAGCGAATAGTTCGTGGTCTGCCGGTAGTTCCGAAGGGTTACCTTCGAGAGTATTTTGTTGATTTTCAGTCGCCATATATCTGAGCTTCTACCTCAGTCGGGTTTATGCTTGCCGATGCAGTTTAAGCAGGAATACGCGAGCATATTCCGCTGAGGCCCGATTTTGCGGCTAATCCCAAGCGTCGTGTTTCCGTTTGGGGTTGCTTAGCAAAACGGGAACCTGCAACCTATTGACAAGCGGAGCAATAATTGTGCCAAGTTGGGGCGGGGATGGGCAAGTCAGCGGTGGTGGTGTTTTTTTGGTGGGAAATTGGTGTTTTGAGGGCGTTTTGGGCTTTTTCGGTTTAGAAGAGGTGTCAGGATTCTATACGGGCCGAAAGATTTTCTGACAGAGATGATATGAGCAGAAGGTGCCGGGAAAAGGGAGATTTGGGGGTGGTGGGCGATGGGCTGGTTAGCAGGGATAGCTTTATAAGGCAACTGTTAGAGGCTCGGGCAGGTCTAAGGCCGAGATTTCGTCGGGGGCTTGTACGGGAGGCTCTTGGAGCGCATTTTTTTGTGTTTTTCGGTTGTGGTTGAGTGAAGAGTCCTTTTCTATATTGTACTGCTTGACCTTTGCATAGAGGGTTGCCCTTGTAATTCCTAAGAGGGCGGCGGCTTGGGTTTTCTGCCAGCCGGTTTTCTGCAAGGCTCGTGCAATCAGCACGCGTTCGGCCTTTTCGAGAGAGAAATCTTTTATTTGGTCGAATGTTAGTGTGTTCGGAGTCTGGTCATATTCGGGAGGGTCAAAGACGATGCTGGTCAGGCCGATTTTATCTGTGGTTTCGAGTAATATTGCTCTTTCGATGATATTGGAGAGTTCGCGGACGTTTCCCGGCCAATGGTATTTTTTTAGGGCCTCGACGGTAAGTTTGGTGAGCGAGTTTATTCTGCCTTTTTTTTCGGGGCAGATGTTGGATGTTTTTAGAAAGAATTGGGCAAGGAGGGGAATATCGTCTTTTCGATCTGGAGACCTGAGTGGTGGGATATTAATTGGACAAAGGCTGATTCGGTAGTAGAGGTCCCGGCGGAAGCGGTTGGCCTGCATTTCTTTTTTCAGATTTAGGTTGCTGGAGGTGATAATCGTGGCGTTGCAGTGGATGGTTTTGAGGCCGCCGACTTTTCGGAATGTTTTTTCCTGGAGGACCCGAAGCAGTTTGGCCTGGAGGTCAAGGGGCATTTCGCTTATTTCGTCGAGGAAGATTGTTCCGGAGCCGGCCAACTGGAGCAGGCCCGTTTTTTCTTTGTCTGCACCGGTGAAGGCGCCTTTGACGTGACCAAAGAGCTCACTTTCGAGAAGATTTGTGGTCAGGGCTGCGCAGTTTACGGCTATGAAGTGTTCATTGGGATGCCTTAGAGCATGTATTGCCTTTGCGGCGAGCTCTTTGCCTGTTCCTGTTTCTCCGACTATGAGGACCGGATTACACTGACTGGCGGCGATGAGCCTGATCATTTTGAGCTTATTGCGGATTGCTTTGCTTTGTCCGACTATTGGGATGGATGCGGCATAGTCTTCAGCAAAGAAGTCGGTTGAGTTTCTTTGTGAGTTTTTGTCTTCAGTTGTGTTTTTTATGCAGGTTGCGATTTGTTCCAGCCGCTGGTAATCCTGCTTTGTCCGCAGGCAGTCCAGTGCGCCGGTTCGGATGAAGTCTGCCGGTGAGTTTTGGAGATTTTGGTTGTCGGCGATTGCTATTATGGGGACATTTATCGAATGTTTATCGGTCGTATCGATGAATTCACGGATTTGAGCGGGGCCAAAACGATGGTCGAAGAGAATTAGTTCGGGCTTTACTGTTAGTGTGATATCGAGGGCTTCAGCGGGGTCATCAGCGACAAATATTTCCTGGCTTACTCGCCTGGCTAATTGTTGAACTTGCTGGTCGGTGGTTACCGCGACAATTCTGCGTAAAATCATCTGTGTTCCATGGCCATAAATGAGGTTGTTTTTTTACGTGAATGCCGTGTAAATCGACAGATGAGCGAAGGTGACTTTAAATTTTTTATGGGACGGGCCAATAATATCACGAGTTTGTTTGCGTCAAAAACGAATAGCCGGTGGGGGGGCAATTTTATCGGACGCTTAAGAGAGACAAAAACCAGAACGAGCAATGAGCCTGCATTGTTTTTTATAGGACGTTTTATTGTCATCGTAGACTATGAGGCGGGTCATGTCTTGGTGCGTCGCCGGGATGACTGATGGCGGCAGAATCTTCTGGGGGAGCGGAAGAATTATCCTTTTGATGCGCATTTTGCATGGGTTGATTTAAGTGTATGTCTGCTTTTTCGATTTCGCTAAGGTCTTTTCTTGGCTGAGGTTAGGTATTGTGCGATTGATGTTTATTTTGATGTGGCACGGCAATTGCGGTGGTAGTTGGTGCCGGTGCCACGACGGCATTGAGCAGTGTTGTTGAAAAGTGAACTTTTGTTTTTGATGAAGGTGAAAAGCTTATGAGCGAGGTATCGCCGACAATATCAGCGACCAGCATTCAGATGGACTATATGAAACTTCTGATTGCGCAGCTTCAAAACCAGAATCCGTTGGAGCCATTGGATAACAACGAAATGGCTTCTCAGCTCGCTCAGTTCTCACAGTTGCAGCAGCTTGAGTCTATGAATTCGAGTTTTTCTGAGGTTCTTTCTCTTACGAATCGCAGCTATGCCAATTCATTATTAGGTAGGAATGTCACGTTCTACGCAGAAGATAAAACGACGGATACGTTGGAGAAGATGGTAGGCAGGGTGGAGAGCGTTTTCAATGGTCCCGCAACGGATGAAAGTCTTCTGGGTGTGGTGGTTGGTGAGGGTGAGGACGCGGAGGAGTATACGCTCGGCTTGGGTGCGGTAATATTGGTAGAAAACTGAAATGGGTCAAAGGCTGGAAAAATAGAATAAGGAGAGATAAAAATGAGTTTTGCATTATCGGCTGGAGTGACGGGGCTTCAGGCCCACCAAAAGATGCTGGATGTTTCGGGTAACAATCTGGCGAATGTCAACACGACGGCTTTTAAGGCGAGCAGGATAACGTTTTCTGAGTTGCTGAGTGAGACGATAAAGAAGGCGTCTCAGCCGACGTCGACTGTCGGCGGCACGAACCCTCAGCAGATGGGCAGTGGTGTTGGGATATCGGGTATAAGCCCGAACATGTCACAGGGCAATCTGGTGAATACGGGTAATCCGCTGGACCTTGCGATAGAAGGTCAAGGCTACTTTGTGCTGCGGAGCGACGAAGGTGATGTTTACACTCGTGCGGGCACATTTGGGGTAGACGCGGACTCGACTTTGGTTGACCCGGCTACGGGCTATCGAGTTCAGCGTATAGGTTCGGTGGGGGAGAGCGACGGTTTTCAGGTATCTGGTGACGGCGACATTCACGTTCCTTATGATGTGGCGATGCCGGCGAATGCGACTTCGGAGGTAGTGGTTTCGGGTAATTTAAGTGCGGACGCTGCATTTGATACGACGCAGACTAACGTAGTAACTTCGAACGTGACTTATACGGTCAATAACGGGACGACGGCGACAGGCAGCACGTTAATCGACGTCCTGGACCAGACCACCAGTGGAACGTATGTTGGCGCTACAATTGAGGTCACCGGATATGAACACGACGGGACGCCGTTGGTTGATGGGGTTCCCTTAGCGGTTGATGCGGCTACTGACCTGGATGACCTTGTGGCTCACATAAACACTGTTCTTGGCGCGACGAACGCGACGGCAGCTTTGGTTAACGGGCGAATAGCAATAACCGATGTCGACAGCGGATACAGCAGGTCGGACGTGGAGCTGACGTTTACAAATGGGGGGACGGCGGATTGGGAGGAGCCGGCGTATTTTGATATATTGACTGTCGGTGGAGATGAAGTCAAGAGCGTCAATATTACGGTTTATGGCAGTCTTGGCGGCAGTCATGCCCTTTCGGGCGCGTTTGTGCGGACGGATACAGGCAATACGTGGGATATGGTACTTACGTCCATCAGCGGGGATATCTATAACATAGATTTTGATGGTCGGCGTATCGAAGATGTACAATTTGATGCCGCTGACGGTTCTTATGCTGGTTTAGGGGGTTCGGATGATGCTGAATTTGTAATAACGTTTGCCCATGATATGTCGAATCCACAAACCGTCGCGATAATAATGGGCACGCCTGGCCAGATGGACGGCTTGACACAATTTGCGGGGAACTCCACGGCGGTGGCAAGGGAGCAGGACGGCTATGAGGCGGGCAGACTTTCGAGTGTTTCGGTTGACCAGGAAGGGACGGTGATCGGGTCATTCTCGAACGGCATCAAGAAAGACATTGCGTCGATACAAATAGCGTTGTTCCAAAACCCTGCTGCCCTGGAAAGCGCGGGCGGGGGTTACTTTACCGGTTCGGCCAATTCAGGTGAGGCGGTAGCTACTCAGGCATTGACGGGCGGGGCTGGTACGATCCACGGCGGGGCATTGGAGAAGTCGAATGCGGATGTGGCCATTGAGTTTGTGAATATGATTCAGGCCCAAAACGGTTTCCAGGCCAACGCGCGGACTATCAGAGTTGCCAATGAGATACTGCGAGAATTGACGAGCCTTATCAGATAGCAGCATTTGAAATTTATGATGGCAGTGACACCAGTAGTGACAACATGGTTGAGTGCGATTTTATTAGGGTTGACGCCTATTGAGCGTTGGGAGGCTGCGCGGGGATTTAACAGCGATTTTATGACGGAGCGCTGGTTCACTGTCACGCTGGCGGTCATCATCATTACGGCGACGATTCTATTTTTTTTGGTCAGCTACAAGCGAAAGGAGCAGGAGCGCAGAGTTACGGAGCGGCTGTTTTCCAAGTATGCCGAGAGAGTGGGTCTGAGCGGGCGCGAGCGTCAAATTTTGCTTGATATAGTAGATCAGGCAGGGCTGAAACGCAGCGAAGCGATTTTCACGATGGGCAGTGCTTTTGAGAATGGGGCGGACAGGATAATAGAAAAGAGCTTCGGCCGTAGCCAGACATCTGAAGAAAGCAAACAGTTGAAGGCGGAGCTGTCTTTTCTACGTGAGAAGCTTGGTTTCAAGGGGCGGTCAGGGCCGGTGCTGAAGCCAAAGAAGTTGAGCAGCAGGCAGATTCCGATAGGCAAAAAACTTCATCTGACACGGCGTAAGACTCGTATTTCGGAGGATATTGAAGCAGTCGTTGTGGCAAACAACGATGAGGAGCTTACGGTTGAGTTTGCGATGGCGGTAAAAATTACTTTAGGTGAGATTTGGCGTGTTCGGTATTACTTTGGCGCATCGGTTTGGGAGTTTGACAGTTCGGTGGTCAGCTGCAATGGCAACATTATAGTTTTGAATCATAGTGACAACGTTCGGTTTATCAATCGTCGGCGTTTTCTACGTGTTCCGGTGGATAAACAGGCGTTTATTGCGCGTTTTCCATTTGCGCGCGTATTGGAGGCAGAGGATACTGTTGCCGGTGAAGGTTCTGAAGATGGGCGTGATATAGGTGTGAGTTCCAGGGCTGTTTGGGGCCCGCCGGAATTTGTCCCTGCAGTTGTTACGGAATTGGCTGGTCCGGGTCTGCGTATAGAGGCCCAGCTGGAAGTGAAGGTGGGTGAGAGAGTGCTGGTGGTCTCGAGATTAGATGAAGAAGCTGGGCAGGAATCAAATTTGCAAAAAGCCGATGGGCCGTCGACATCGAAAATAATAGAAGATATCGGCGAAGTCAGGCACATCGAGCCAGCGCAAAATGGCTTTTCAATAGCGGTTGAGTTGATAGGATTGAGTGACTCGGACGTTAGTGAGCTGATTCGTGCCACTAATGCGGCGTTTCTCAAGGCCAGCGGAGAAGTTCGAGGTGTTCAGGGTTCGGCAGGTACAGAGGCGGGTATTGCTGCGCCGGCAGGTGTTCAAGGCGAGAGAATTTCGGAGTAAGCTTCAGGAAGATAACTTAGGGAGTGTTAGATGCCAGGGATTACGACGCAAGTTAGCTCAACTATTGCTGCGTTGATGCAAGAGTTTTATATCATCACGCACAATCTGGCGAACGTAAGTACGGTTGGATACAAGCGGCGGTGCAACGCATTTTCGCGTTCGCTTGAAGCACAAGGTAGTGGGGATGAGACATATACTCCCGGTAAGATAAATTTGGAGTCGGCGTTTGATTTTTCGCAGGGCAGTATTGTTCAGACGGGCAGGCGGCTTGACTTTGCGTTGTACGGGCATGGTTTTTTTGTGATAGAGACTCCAGACGGACCGCTTTACACGCGCAACGGGATGTTGCGGACAAACCAGAACGGCCAGATTGTGGATTCGCAGGGACGTACGGTGGCTGGGGATGCCGGGCCGATTACGATACCGGGCGGCGTGGGCCTTTCCGAGTTAAATGTGTCTGGTGACGGGAGCATAAGTGCTGGTGTTACACCGATAGGGAAGTTTAGACTTGTGGATTTTGGGGAGAACGAGAACGAACTTGTTCCGGCCGGTATGAGCTGTTTTCACATGCCGAACGAGGAGGTCATTCCGGTTGCAGCTGAGCATGTGGTGGTAAAACAGGGCTATCAGGAGTCGTCCAACGTCAAGATGGTCGACGAGTTAGTGGACATGATAATGGTAGTGAGACTTTACGAGGCAAACATGAAGCTGATATCAGCTGAACAACAGGCTTCGAGCAGCATTATGAGTGTAGCTATGGCTTAGGGCCGGGCATTTAGAGATTTGTTTTTTTGATAACTAAGATAAGGAGAACAATTTTATGTTAAGAGCATTTTCCACTGCGGCGACAGGTATGACGGCCCAGCAGATGATGGTGGACGTGATCGCGAATAATCTTGCGAACATCAATACCACAGGGTTTAAGCGAAGCCAGATTGATTTTCAGGACCTGCTTTATGTGAAGCTGCGGGAGTCGGGCATAGAGGTAAGTTCGGGTATAAACAGTCCCAGCGGGCTGGAGATAGGCAGCGGGGTACGTGCGGCATCTACGGTGAAAGTTTTCACTCCCGGCGAGCTTCAAAGTACGGGTCGGAATCTGGATATAGCTATTATGGGTGAGGGTTTTCTTCAGGTTAATATGCCAAATGGTGATATGAGGTATACGCGGGACGGAGCACTGCAGATAAATGCGAACGGCGAATTGGTTACGACCACGGGGTATTTGATAGAGCCGTCCATTAGTATTCCGATTGATGCTATGAGCATAGATGTCGGCAAGGACGGAGGAGTTAATGTGACGGACTCTTCGGGGACGATGTCGGTGGTAGGCACTCTTCAGTTGGTGCGTTTTGCGAACCCTGCGGGTCTTTCGAGTGAGGGAGATAACCTACTGGCGGAGACGGAGGCAAGCGGGACACCTACGACGGGGACGCCGGGCGAGAGCGGTTTCGGGACTATCCAATCGGGGTTTCTCGAGAAGTCGAATGTGCAAATGGTAACAGAACTGGTGAATCTGATAATGGCCCAGAGGGCATATGAGATAAACTCGCGTGCGATAAGAGCCGGGGATGATATGCTTCGAACGGCAAATGCTATAGTCAGGTGAGAGATTATTATGGGCAATAAAGTGATTGGTGTTATCGTAATTAGTTTGGTGTTGTCAGCGGTGCGATTTTGTCCTGGAGCGGTGAAAGAGAGTGGAAGCGAAGCGAGCGAAGATTACCAGCTACGTGTTCACCTGCCGAGAGAGATTGCGATAGAGGGCGATACTATCAGCCTGGGGCAGGTGACTGTACTAATGGGGGAAGAATCTCTTGTAGCCAAGGCGAGCGAGATTAGCTTGGGTCGTATTTCAGTGCCGGGTCAGGAGATTGTCCTTGAGAGACCAATGGTTCTGAGCAGATTGGCGTGCAACGGGATTATGGCGTCGGATGTGACATTGACCGGTGCCGAAAGGGTTGTGGTCACACAGAAGCATCGGATTATCGAGAGCGGCGAACTGGTGGAGAGGGCTTTGGATTTTGTGCGAAAGAATCTGCCTGCTGGTTCGGTTTGTGAACCGGAGCCGATACGAGTTGTGGCTGACCTGGTGGTTCCGGAAGGATGCGAGGATATCAAATTATCTCCGCGTTTGGCGGCAGGGGGAGGGAGAAATCGGGCGAAGGTCGAGATGGTCGTAGTTGCCGACGGCGAAGAGGTCGACGTGCGTGAGGTGGCTTTCCGCATAAGGTACGATTACCGAAGGGCGGTTGCGCTCGTTGATATTGCCGCCGGGGAGGTGATAACGCCTGAGAACGTCAAGATAGAAAAGGGTTTATCGAACCGGCCTGAGCCGGCTGATTGGCAAGCACCATATGGGCTTATTGCCCGGCGTCGAATATCGGCGGGGGATGTCCTCGGTGCGCATACGGTAAGGCGGCGCAAGCCGGTCGTTGTTGTTGAGCGTAATCAAGCTGTGATGGTTCGGCTTGAGAGGCCAGGGCTTTTGGTTACGGCGATGGGCAAAGCGATGGAGGACGGGGCGGTTGGTGAGTACGTGAAAGTGCGAAATTTAGATTCGCAACGAATAATCTTAGCAAGAGTTAATGAAGATGGGACCGTGGAACCTGTTTTGTGATAGGAGAGACAATGAACAATAGAGTAATGTTACTGTTTGGCGTGGCGGTTTTTGTGATTTGTTTGTCGGATTGTGTTTATTCGGGTTCTATCTGGGCAAAGAGAGACAAGAATATGAGGGACTTATATGCCGACGATGTGGCCCGGCAGATAGGTGACATTCTGACTATCAGGATTAGCGAGGCCAGCAAGGTTGACAACAAGGCCAAAAGAGATTTGAAGAAGGAAGCTGACCGCTCGACGACGTTTAACGGGGAGCTGAATATTGACCATATTCTGCCGAGCATACCAGGTTTTACGATGTCTGCTGAGTCCAGTAACGAATTGAAAAGCAAGGCTGATTACAAAGACGAGCGCGAGTTTATCGACTCGATTAGTGTGGTTGTTGTGGACATCATGCCTAATAGGAACCTTGTCGTTATAGGCACTCGTAACCGTAATATAGCAGGTGATGTGCAGACCATTGAGGTGAGCGGGATTGTGCGGCCGAGTGACATTGGGTTTGATAACATAGTGCTTAGCGAGCAGGTTGCGGACTTTCGTATTGTAGTGAAGAATTCTGGGGTTGCGGATCCGTACACCAGGCCCGGCTGGCTGGGCACGATATTTGACATTCTGTCGCCGTTTTAGGTCCATGTGATGGGCGTTATGTTTTAGAAGGTAGTGGCATATGAAATCTCGCTTTGTGGTTTTTTTTGTAATTTCGTTAGTTTTAGCCGGCGTTTGTCGAGCCGAACGAATTAAGGATATTGTTGACATTCAGGGTGTCCGTGGCAATCCGCTGACGGGTATAGGTCTTGTTGTAGGCCTGGCGGGCACCGGTGACAACACGCTGGCGTCGCGCCAGATGCTGACGAGTATATTCCGGGATTCTGGGTTGGTTCTTTTACCTTCAGATTTGACGGGCGACAATATTGCGGTCGTCATGGTAATGGGGCAGCTGGGTCCTTTTGCGCGGAAGGGCTCGCGAATCGACGTTGACGTTTCGACGATAGGTGACGCCAAGAGTCTTCAGGGGGGTATGTTGCTGCCGACACCGCTGAGGGGTCTTGACGGTCAGGGCCTTCACGGACAGGTGTATGCCATGGCTCAAGGCGGTGTTTCAATCGGTGGCTGGGCTGCATCAGGTGATAAAGCATCGATTACCAAGAACCATCAGACGGTCGGGCGGATACCGGACGGGGCGGTAGTGGAGAAGGAAGAGCTGGCTACATTTGTTGAATACGCGGGCGGTTATAAATTTGTCACACTTAATGTTAGGAACAACGATTTTTCGACCGCAGAGCGGATAGGCAGGGCCATTAATCAAATCTATCCCGGCAGTGCATCGGTAGCGGATGCGGGCACGGTTAGAGTCAGGGTGCCGGAACAGATTGACCAGTGGGGCATAGCGGGCTTTATCGGTGATATTACCAAGCTCGATGTCAAGGTTGACACTCCGGCGGTAGTTGTAATAAACGAGCGGACGGGCACTATTGTTGTTGGGGAGAACGTGGGCATATCGGAAGTGGCGATTTCGCAGGGCAGTCTGGTTGTGAGAATCAAGGAGACGGAGATAGTATCTCAGCCGATCGCGCCTTTTTCTGATGCAGGTACGACGGAAGTTGTTCCGGACACGGTGATAGGTATCGAAGAGAAAGAAGGTTTTCTGATTCCTGTATCGAGAGCAGTTACGGTCTCAGACTTAGCCAATACCCTGAATGCGATAGGTGCGACACCGCGAGACCTGATAGCGATATTTAATGCTTTGAAAAAGGCCGGTGCTCTTCAAGCGAGGCTGGAAATAATGTAGCAAGAGTCCATTTTGCCGGTGTAGCAAGATGGCAAGCAAGGAGCAATTTTATGGACGGCAGCGAATTGATATTAACCGAAGCAGTATTACCACCGACGTTGCTGGAGCATTTAAGTGGGCGGCCTGGTTTGGAAAGAATTGCGGAGTTGGAATCCGACGAAGTCGGTGGTTTTTCAGACGAGCAGAAAGAGCAGATAGCAAAAGATTTTGAGTCGGTTCTAATCGGCAAGCTGCTGGACGAGATGAAGGACACCATCGGTGAGTGGGGCTTTGAAAAAGACGGGGCCTCCAGGCAGGTTCAGGGGATGTTTTGGCTGTATCTGTCGCAGGAGCTTGCGAACAGCGGCGGTTTTGGGCTGTGGAAGGACATATATGATCTTTTGGTCAATTCGAACCAGACGGAAGGTAGTGCGGAGTTAGAGGGAGGGAATGGCATTTTGCTATAGAGTGCGAGACGGATATGAGAGTGACGGCAATTGAAACAGAAGACGGGGACGTAGTTTTACAACAAGCGGTGAAGTTAGAACCGGATAAGATAGATGAGCTGCTTGTTTGTCTTGACAGGGACATTGAGCACATGGAGGAGGGTTTGCAGCGACTCGATGAATTGCGGTGTCTTGTTGTCAAGCGCGACGATGCAACTTTGAGCAAACTGCTTGAGGGTATCCAGGCCGAATCGGATGATTATACGGCCAACGAATCGCGCCGTCAGTGTATACGGAAGGAATTGGCGAGAGCCTTGGGCTGTGGCTTTGAGCAGGTGACTTTGTCGAAGCTTGAGGCTGTTCTTGGTAATGAGCAAAGAGCCGAGGTGGCTGGCAGGAAGGCAAGGCTAAAATCTTTGGTCGAGAAGCTTAAGAAGGAACATTTGAGTACGGCATTGCTTTTGTCTGAGTGCGCCAAGTTTAACAGACGGCTTTTGAGGAGCGTATTCGATTTTGTCAGGGCCGGGACGGTTACATACAATTCCGACGGTTCTGCGAAAAGGCAAAGCGACGCTGCTTTTGTGAATTTGCAGTTTTGAAGAGCCGTGCCCTAAACGGATTTTGAGATGACGAATTTCTCTATAGGTATAAGCGGGCTCAGTGCAGCCCAGGCGGCGTTTGATGTAATCGGCAATAATATTGCCAATGCGGCGACTGAGGGCTATCACCGTCAGCGAATAGAACTAACTCCTGCTTATTCTTCGCAAACGGGCTCGGTTTTGTTGGGAGGAGGTGTCGATATTGCTGGTGTCACGAGGTTGGTGGACAATCTTTTGGAGCAGGAGATTTTGCGGCGACAATCATTGTTAGGGCAAGTTGGCCAGGAATTTGCGACACTGCGAACCGTCGAGATCGCATTTGGCGAGCTTTCAGCAGAGGGTGGTTTGAGTTCGGCGATAGACGATTTTTTCGGCGCTCTGCAGGAGCTGAGCGCTCATCCGGATGAGGCGATATGGCAGAATCAGATTGTGTCTTTTGCCGAGGCTATGGCTGGTAAATTCAGAACAATTGGTGAATTCTTTAACACGCTGGAGGTGCAGATCACTTTAGAAGCTGAAAACACCATGGAGGAGATTAATACGCTGATAAAACAGATTGCGGAGCTAAACAACAACATAAAACGGCTGGAGATAGGAGGTGCGACCGCAAACAATTTGCGTGACGAGAGGGACCAGCGTATAGCGGAGCTTTCTGAGCTGATTGGGGTTGAAACTGTGCAAAGGGAGTATGGTGTTGTTGATGTCAGCGCCGGTGGAATCGGCGTGGTGATAGGTACAAGCGCGGTGGAACTGGATCTGGGCCTGGTTGGTGACAGTGGGCTGGGCATTACGATTGCGGGCGCATCTAATTATAACACGGACGTACAAGGCGGACGGCTTGGTGGATTGTTGTCGTTGAATAATGAGCTTGTCTCTGATATTCATGATGACCTGGACGATTTAGCACTTGCGCTAATACAACGGATAAACGAATACCATGTCCAGGGTGTGGGCTCGGAAGGCTCTTTTACAGAGCTGACGGGGTGGGTGATGATTGACGAGGACTTGGCTGATTTTGACCCGCCGGTAACCGACGGCAAGGTATATATAAGGGTCATCGATACCAATACGGGCGAGATTACGCGCAACGAAGTTGATGTTGATGTATCGGCGGATTCTTTGACGACAATAGCGGCAAAGATTTCGCTTGTCGACGGCTTGAGTGCTTCAGTGGTCTCTTTGAAGCTGCACATCCAGGCCGATGCGGGCTATGAATTTGACTTTCTGCCCGCTGTTTTACCGGAGCCTACCGACAGCACACTGACGGGGTCGCCTCCTACGATATCGGTATCGGGGATTTACAGCGGGACGGAGAACCAGACTTTTACATTTACGGTTTTAGGGACCGGTTCCGTAGGTAACGGGACGTTGCAGCTTGAGGTTCAGAATGGCAGCGCTGAAGTGGTGACTACTCTGAATGTGGGTAGTGGTTATGCCGCCGGTGATGAACTTGATATAGGCAACGGTATCAAGGTATCTCTTAGCATGGGTGATTTGAACGACAGCGAGGCTTTTGAGGTTGATGCTTTTGCGGAGACTGATACTTCGGGATTTCTGGCGGTGGCTGGGATGAACACCTTTTTCTCCGGTGATAGTGCTTCGAATATGTCGGTTTGCTCGGAGGTAGCTGGCACGCCCGGCCTGGTAGCGACAGCTTTGGGTGCGGATATGACCGACAACGTCAATTCCTTGCGGCTTGCCGGGGTACGGGATGAGGCTATAAGCTCGCTGGATTCGATGACAGTGGGCCAGTTTTATCGCCGGCTTATTACGGACCTTGGCCAGGAGCTGTCAGTTAAAGGGATGGGCCATGAGAGTATAGAGGTGATAATTCAGAATCTTAGTAGCCAGCAGAGCGACATAAGTGGTGTAAATATCAATGAGGAGGTTGCAAAGCTGTTGGTTTTTGAGCAGATGTTTCAGGCGATGGCCAAATATATCAGCACGATTCAATCGTCGATGGCAAGCATTATGGAACTGATATGAGTAGTGGGTTTGTTTAGGGACTTTTGATGAGCGGGGCACTGGGCAATATTTACAATAATGTCAGCTTTGCTTTATACGAGCACACTGAAGCGATGGCTCGGCTTCAAGAGCAGGTATCGACGGGCTCACGGATAAATCGGCCTTCTGATGACCCCTCGATGGCGCATCAGATTTTAGGGCTGAATTCCTATGGCAGGTCGCTGGAGACTTACATGGGTAGCCTGTCGCAGGCTATGAGCTCGCTGGAATTTTCCTCTACGGTCGTTGGGGAGATAATTTCATTTTTGGCGGAAGCGAAGGTGCGCATAATTCAGGTTTCCAGCGGCACTTACGACGACGAGTCGCGCAAAAGGACAGCAGAGGGGATTAATGATTTGCTGGAGCATACGGTTTTATTAGCTAACAGCAGACATATGGACCAATACATATTTAGCGGGGGCAGTACGAGCGTGGTGCCTTATGTTGTTGAACGGACTGATGGCCAGATTACGGGCGTCAGCTACCAGGGCAGTTCCGAAGGGCGTGAGATAGAGGTGGCACCGGGGATGGAGACGAGTGTTTTTTATACAGGTGATGATATCTTTTGCTCTGATGATCGTGGTGCGTCGGTTTTTCTGGGTGATACTGGTGCTGCTGGGGGCACGGGGACATCGAGTGTTTCGGGGTATGTCTGGCTGGAAGTGAGCGGTTCGGCGGGTAATTGGGACCTGTCGATAGATGGGGGCCTGAGCACTTTTAACACAGATGGTACGGACACTAACCTGGCTGTTACGGATTCACGAACCGGGGCGGTGCTCTATGTTGACACCACGGCCATAAACAGTACTGGCGTTGA
>SDBT01006388.1_pt1 | contig 19563 bp, 19 predicted proteins | sample 2277101 | NCBI WGS metagenome assembly SDBT01 (sample SAMN10404973, study PRJNA504765) | marine sediment metagenome | isolation source: marine sediment core GS10_PC15, 103 cmbsf | place: Arctic Ocean: Southern Knipovich Ridge | collected 2010 | reverse complement strand
GCTGCCGATTACAGTCTGTATCCATAAAGCTGCTCCGTCTGCTGGTTCTAAGTTCTTCTCAATAAAGTACTTATACCAGCAGCGGGCAGCTTTTGTTTATCGGCGATGAGATATCCGGGCTAGGTATCGACGCGCGCGTGTTCGGCTTTGCCTTCCTCGTCTCGTTGGCGACAGGTGTCCTATTCGGCCTGCTGCCAGCCCTGCGAGCTTCGCGTCCCGACCTGGTGACGGCGCTCAAGGACGAGTCGGCCGCCGTGCGCGGTGGATTCCGTCTCCTCAGCCTGCGCAGCTTCCTGGTTGTCGCCCAGGTGGCTGTTTCGCTCGTCCTGCTCGTGGGGGCGGCGCTTCTCGTTCGCAGCGCACGATTCGCCGAGGGGATGGACCTGGGGTTCGACAGCGATCGTCTCGCCTACGTGGGGATGGACCTCGAAATGAATGGATACTCGGACGAGGAGGCGGAGCAGTTTTACCGTGACGCCGTCGCTCGCGTCGAGACGATCCCGGGCATCGAGGCGGTTTCGATCGTGCAGCGTATTCCTCTCGACATCAATATGAATCAAAACGGCTTCTACATCGAGGGGCACGAGACTTCTCCCGACAACCCTACGATCACCATCAATGTCACCCGGGTCGACGAGTCGTATTTCGAGGCAGCCGGAGTCCCCATTCTGCGGGGCAGGGCATTCAACGCAGCCGATACCGAGGACAGCCCGACGGTCATTATCATCAACGAGGCCATGGCTGAACGCTTCTGGCCTAACGAGAATCCCGTCGGCAAGCGAATCCGCAGGACTGACGTAGATGGTCCGGAGGTAGAGATCGTCGGTGTGGCCGCCAACCACAAGATCAATACCGTGGGTGAGGGGCCGACGCCGTACGTTCACTTCGCCTGGTGGCAGTTCCCCTCTTCGTTCACCTACGTGATGGTGCGGACGGCGGGGGACCCGGCTTCCGCGCTCGACCTGGCACGACGCGAGATCCTGGCGCTCGATCCCGACCTGACACTCGTCATGGCCGAGTCGATGAGCTACAACGTGGCGCTCAAGCTTGCACCCGTGCGCATGGGGGCGACGTTGCTCGGCATCTTCGGCCTGCTGGCTTTGGCGCTGGCTGCCGTGGGCTTGTACGGCGTGATCGCCTACTCGGTCAGTCGTCGGACGCACGAGATCGGCATCCGCATGGCTCTCGGCGCCCGTGCCACCGAGGTCATGAAGCTCGTGGTACGGCAGGGAATGGCGCTGGCCGTGATCGGCGTCCTGGTCGGTTTGCTGCTCGCGGTGGCCATGAGCCGGGTTCTCGCAACCTTCCTTTACGGCGTTAGTGCTGTGGACATTTTGGCCTTTTCGGCGGCGGCTTTCCTGCTACTCGCCGTAGCGTTCTTGGCCAACTACCTGCCCGCCCGGCGGGCTGCGCGCGTTGATCCGATGGAGGCCCTGCGCTACGAATAACGCTGGCTATCTGAGAAAGATCTCGTTGCCCGCGGCGTCGTAGAGGATGATCTCGCCTTGCTCTCGGGAGGCGGCTATGCGCACGCGCAGGTTGCCGAGCGCATCGTAGAGTCGCAGCTCGGAGCCGTCGGCGGTGTCCAGGGACACGACCCTCTCTGCGGCCGACGCCTGGGGTCGCGGGACCGCGGCCTGCGGCGCCAGTGCGAGCTGCCGGAGGTCGCTCTCCAGCGGCAGCAATCGATTCTGCAGATCGACAACCTGACGCTCGATCCGGTCGGTGTCGATTTCCATCGTGCTCATCCGGCTGGAGAGCTCGAGACGCAAGCTGTTCATCTGTTGCTGTAGCTGCATCACGGCACTGTTGTCTTGGGCCGAAGGCAGCACGGCGCTGCCGGCGAGCGGTGCGCTCATGATCGCGCCGGCCAGAACGCCGATGGTGAGGGTGCCGGCCGTCAGGAGTCCTCTTTTCCAAACCTCGGGGTGACGCAGCATTGAAGTCTCCTTCCGTAGCGATGGGTTACTTCTCCAGGGGGCGCTGAATCCAGCCTTCAAACGGCGCCCTCGTTGCGAACCGCGATGAGGAATGCAGCGCAGCGAATGTTCGCTGATGAGGCATGCAGGCTAGCAAATGTTCACTGGAGACGCTCCCGCCGAACGTTTAGTTTGTCAGGGAACGAACGGCGTCCTCGGTTGTCGCCGGGTTGCCTCTCAGTTCCTCCCGCCATGGAAGCGAGGGATATCCGATGCTCAGTGCGCGACGCAGTGCTCTTCTGGCAGCGCTCTTGATTCTTCTTACCCCAATGGTCTCAGGCTGCTCGGCTCCGAGCCTGGACACGCATGGGAGCGAGCTTGCCGAGAGCGTCAGATCGCTCGTCACTCCATCCGGGCTCGAAGAGCAGCTAGTAGCCATCGCTCAGTACGAGAGACCCTCAGGCAGTGAAGGTGAGAACGCCGCCATCGATCATATCGTCGCCGTTTTGCGGGGCGACGGCATTCCCGTTGATATCTACACCTTCCAGGCATATGCCAGCGATCCGGTCTCTGCCACGATCGAGGTCGTCGGCGCCGATCTCGAACCCGAGGCGATCACCTATTCCTTCTCTGCCGCTGCCGAGCGCCTCGAAGGACGGCTGGTCGACGTGGGGACTCTCGACGATCTGCCGGATCTCGAGACCGGCACAGGAGAGCGGTTGGTGCTGCGTGGAGATGCTGCGGGTCGTGCCTCCGCGGCGGGCGGCTCGCGGGGGGGAGGATCAACGCAGGTTGCCCCCACACGGGCCGACGTCCCAGACCTGGCCGGGGCGATTGCTCTGATCGAGGGGAACCCCGGGACGGCATCGGTGGATCAACTCGCGCTCATGGGGGCGGTGGGAGCCATCTTCATCAACTCCGAGGAGCGGCTCAACGATCTGATCGTCACGACCACGTGGGGCACGCCTTCCTTGCGCAACTACCATCGGTTGCCGACTCTGCCGGCCGCTCATGTAAAAAACAGCGATGGAGAGGCCCTGCGAAGTCTCATGAGTCGAGGCACAGTGCGCGTCCGCCTGACCACCGAGGTGGACACGGGATGGAAGGAGCACCGTCTGGTTGTGGCCCGCATACCCCCGCCGGACCCCGATGCTACCTACGTTGTCTTCGGCGGCCACATCGACGCCTGGTATCACGGTGCCTGCGATGAGGCTGCGTCGAACGCCGCGATGCTCGAACTGGCGCGCGCTTTCTACCATCATCGAGCCCTCCTGCGTCGCGGCCTTGTCGTAGCGTGGTGGCCGGGACACAGCAACGCTCGCTACGGCGGCTCGACCTGGTACGCGGACAATTTCTTCGACGACCTCAGGTCGAGGGCGGTCGCCTACGTCAACGTTGACGGCATCGGCCAGAGGGACGCCAAGCGCTTCAGCGCAAATGCCTCCGCGGCGTTGGCCGGTTTGGCTGAGTCGGTGGTTCGGCAAAGGACAGGCGAGGAGATCCGACCGCGCCGTCCAGGGCGTAACTCTGACCAGTCCTTCAATGGAGTCGGCCTGCCGTTGATGCAGCTCAATCACAACCGGCTCGCCGAAGATGGCGGTTACTGGTGGTGGCATACTCCTGACGACACCCTCGACAAGGTCGATCCCGAGGTGTTGAAGGTCGATGCCGACCTCTATGCTGACGGACTGGCGGCACTGCTGGCCGATCCCATCCTGCCGGTGGATTTGGTGGCCCAAGTCGAGGCGCTCGGTGCCGCGATCGAGCGCAGGCAAGCCGAGGCCGGCGAACGGTTCGACCTGGGGGAGGCTCGTCGCAGGCAGGTGCACCTGCGCGAGCTCGTCGACAGGATCCAAGGCTCCCTCACAGGAGGGGGAGGGGTGCAGGTAGACCTCGCTCTGGTGGATGTCCTGCGGCCGTTGCACCGGGTCATGTACTCGCCGTCGAGCCCGTTCCACCCTGATCCGGGACTCGACTCCCGCCCGCTGCCGGGGTTCAGCGCGCTGGGTGTTTTCGCTGAGGAAGATCCAGCCAGCGATCGCTACCGCTTCGCCGAAGTGAGCCTGATCCGTGAGCGCAACCGTCTGCTCGAGGCTCTCGACCGGTCAACGGCGGCCGCCGAGCGACTGTTGGCCAGTGGTGGGCTGTAAGGAGCCCTGTGCGGCTGCGCGTCAGATGTGGCGGAAGCAATCCAGATTCACTGGCGCGGGCTTTGGCACCCAGGGCACGGGCAACTATGATGCCCCGGACATCGCGATGCGGAATGCGCGGCCGGGAGAGGAGCACGACCTGAGCCACAGATTCGTTGCCAACATGGAGAAGTCAGGCAAGTACCTGACCCGGAGGTGAGCATGAAGAAAGACGAGGATCTGTCCTTCTCCCAGCGGGGTATCTCACGACGCAAGCTTATCGGTGCCACGGCTGCTGCTGCAGGGGCTGCGACTCTCGCGCCGCTGGCCTGCTCGCAGTCGCCTACAAGCGAGCAGGCCGAGGCCGGCGATAGCACTGCTGCCGCTTTGCCTCGGCGGCCATTCGGCAGCACCGGAATCGAGGTGCCGGTAATCGGTCTCGGTGGTGGCAGTAGGTTCACCGACCCGATTCCCGACGATGGGCCTGCAGCGGAGCTCGTCAAACGTGCCATCGAAATGGGAGTGGCCTATGTCGAAACCGGGGCCAACTACGGATCCAGCGAGCCTCGCATCGGCCTGGCCATGGAGACACATCGCGACGGTGTGTTTATCGAAACCAAGGTGGGGGAGCGCGACTACGACGGCGCGATGCGCGAGATGGAAAGCAGCCTCGAGCTCATGCGCACCGACCGGATCGACCTCATCCTGCATCACAATGTGCGCTCCGAAGAGCAGATTGCACAGGTCAGCTCACAGGACGGTGCCGATCGGGCGATCCGGAGGATGATCGACGAGGGGGTCGTGCGCTTCCGCGGCTTCTCGTGCCACCTGCCGGAGGTGACGCTGGCGGGCATCGAAAGACTCGAGCCCGACGCCATCCAGGTTCCGCTCAACGCTGTCCGCTATCCGGACTTCGAAACGGATGTGCTGCCTCTAACGAGCGAACGCAACATTGCCGTGATCGGTATGAAGACATGCGGCCACGGCTATTTCTTCAAGGAGGCCGCCACCCAGATCGACCGGCTGGAGCGCTTCGGTCCGCCACCCGAGGCCTTCGAGCAGCCTGGCCTGCCTACTGCGAGGGACTACCTGTGGTACGCGCTGTCTCTGCCGATCGCCACCGCCGTTGTCGGCATAGACTCTCTCTATACTCTCGAGCAGGTGGTCAGGAATGCCACCGAGTTCTCCCCGCTGACTCCCAACGAGATGGCCTCGATCACGGAGCGGTCACAGGTCTTTAAGTCGACAGGCTACTGGCTCCCCAGCGTGTGATCACCGGATCCCGGCTGGCGCACCTACGGCTGCCGGAGCACAGCCAGAGCACCACACTTTTGGGAGGATGATGAGCAAGCTCAGGAAGATAAAGCTCGACCGCAGGGTTGCGTGGTCGGATACCGATACGGGCGGAGTGGTCTACTACGGCGTCTATTGCCGCTGGGTGGAGTATGCGGAAGCCGAGCTGTGGCGTGAGGCTGGCGTGCCGCTGGCCGAGAGCTTCGAACGTTTCGACATTTGGCTCCCTCGCATCGAGTTCAACTGCAGATATCTGCGCCCACTGCGATACGACGATCCGTTGGAGGTGCGCCTGTACATCAAGAAGTGGGATGCGGTGAGCCTCACCTACGGCTTCGAGATTGTACGCGGGGGGCATGGCGACGTGGCGGCACGTGGTGAGCTCAGGGTAGCGACCGTGGATCGAAAGGCGTTCCAGGCCCGAGAGCTGCCCGAGGAGGTGCGCGTGGCGTTCGACGAGGCCGGCTTTCTGCCCCCTAGGCGTTCGTCCCGGCCGGCGACTCGCTGATGCGGATGTGGTGAAAAGAGACTCAGACTCCAGGAAGGTGGAAGTGCCCATATGGTTGGTCGACCCGTTGAGAAATCCAGGCTAGTAGCGGCTGCTGCTGCCCTCGCTTTTGCGGGGGCAATGATCGGGCATGCGGCTCCGGTGATCGGGTATCCGGGCGCGATGATTGGGGGATCGGCCCAGCAGGAGTTCACTCTCGAGCAGGTCTTCGGGGCGCCGTATCCCGATCATCTGGTCTCTGCGCGGGATACCGATCGCATCGCCTGGACGCAATACGACGAGGGTCCGCGCAACGTCTGGACCGCTGCCGCACCTGACTATCAGCCAGAGCAGCTCACTCGCTACACCCGCGACGATGGCTGGGAGATGCCGGAGATCCAGATTTCCGATGATGGCTCCGTCGTCGTCTTCGTGCGTGGGGGCTATGCCAATCGGGAGGGGATCCACCCCAATCCGCTCAGTGAGCCCGCAGGACGCGAGCAGACAATTTGGGCCATCAACACGCACGGCGGTGAGCCCTGGCGACTGGCTCGTGGAAACCGTCCGGTGCTGTCGCCTTCCGGCCAATGGGCCGCCTTCGTGCGCGACGGGCAGATCTACGAGGTGTCCGTGCACCCTCAGTGGGGCGGCGACTCGCTGGGCTCGCAGGATGAGGGCAATGGCCCCCGGCGGCTGTTCAATGCCGCCGGCAGCAACGGCTCCCCGAGTTGGTCGCCCGACAGCCGCCGCCTGGCCTTCGTCAGCAACCGGGGCGATCATAGCTTCGTCGGCGTCTTCGACAAGGAGGCCGAGAGCATCTCCTGGTTGGCTCCCGGGGTGGACAGGGACCGTAGCCCGGCCTGGTCGCCCGACGGCACGCAAGTGGCGTTCTTCCGCACACCGGGCGCTGCGTTCAGCGGTGCGGCGACTTTCCGCGGCGGCCACCGGGTGACGATTTGGATTGCCGATGTGGAGAGTGGTGAAGGATACGAAATCTGGAATCCTCCCGCCGGCCGGCCCTGGCATGTGAATCTCTCATCGTTGCGCTGGACTGCCAGCGGCAGGCTTCTGTTCGTCGCCGAAAACGACAACTGGTCGCACGTCTTCTCGCTGTCGGTACAGGGTGGTGAGGCGGTCGACCTGATGCCTTGGGACAGCATCGTCGAGCACATCGACGTATCGAGTGATGGCCTGTGGCTCTTCTACGACAGTAACCAGGGCGACATCGACCGCCGCCACCTATGGAAGATCTCCACTGAAGGGGGTGCGCCGATCTCGCTGACCGGCGGCGACGGCATCGAAACCACCCCGGCACCGCTGAGCTCCGGAGATGGGGTGGCTCTCTTCAGTGCCACCGCAGCCCAGCCACAGTCGGTTGCGATCGTTCCCGCCGAGGGCGGCGAGCCACGCGTGATCGCCCCGGAGCTGCCGTACGACTTTCCGAACTATGACCAGATTATTCCTGCCCAGGTGATCCTCGAATCTGACGACGGCCTCCAGATCCACTGCCAGCTTTTCCTCCCCGCCGGGGCGCAGCCCGGAGACGGGCGCGCCGCCGTTCTGTTCATGCACGGCGGGCCGCGTCGTCAGATGCTGCTCGGTTGGCATTACAAGCAGTACTACTCGAACACCTATGCCTTTCATCAGTACCTGGCGAATCGTGGCTTTGTAGTTCTGTCGGTAAATTTCCGCGGTGGCATCGGATATGGGCGCAGCTTTCGCATGGCTTCGGGAACCGGCCGTCGAGGGGCCTCCGAGTACGCGGACGTATTGCTGGCGGGGCGCTACCTGCGCGACCGACCGGAGGTCGACCCCGAAAGGGTCGGGGTGTGGGGTGGATCGTGGGGTGGGTATCTCGCCGCGATGGCCTTGGCTCGCAACTCCGACATCTTTGCCGCCGGGGTGGACCTGAACGGGGTGCATGCCTGGAATCCCTCGGATCCGTCGAGTCAGGCATTCCAATCGTCACCCGCAAATTTCATCGAGACCTGGGAATCACCGATCTTCCTGAGCCACGGTGACGACGATCGCAACGTTTCGTTCTCGCAGACGGTCGGCCTCGCGCAAGCGCTTCGAGCCAAGGGCGTGCACGTCGAGCTGCAGATCTTTCCCGACGAAACGCACGAGTACCTATTGCACGAGAGGGTCTTGGCCTTCTATGGTGCCGCGGCCGACTTCTTCGATCGGTTCCTGCGGGGATCTGATCACACGGGCGGGGGGTAGCAATGCTGTTCAAGCGATTCGAAGTGGCCGACCTGGCGCACTATTCCTACGGCGTCGGCTGTCCCGGCGCGGGCGAGGCTGCAATTGTCGATCCGGAGCGCAATACGGATCGATACCTCGACTGGGCAGCCAGCTCGGAACTGCGCATCACCCATGTGTTCGAAACCCATATCCACGCCGACTACGCGTCGGGGGCGAAAGAGCTCGCCGAGCGGGCGGATGCACAGCTGGTGTTGTCGGCCTATGACGAAGGCGAGCTGTACGACGTGGAATACGACCACAGAGCGATCGAGCATGGCGAGAGCCTCGACGTGGGGGCCGTACGCATCGAAGCGGTGCATACCCCGGGCCACACGCCGGAACACATGGCCTATCTTGTTTACGAGATGGCCCGGTCGGTGGATGTGCCGGAGATATTCCTGAGTGGGGACTTCCTGTTTGTCGGATCCCTCGGTCGTCCGGACTTGCTGGGCGAAGACGCCAAGGTGGAGCTCGCAAAGCGCCAGTACGACAGCGTTCGCAACAAGCTCGCGGGCCTGCCGGACGGCCTCGAGGTAGCGCCCGCCCATGGCGCCGGATCGATGTGCGGGGCGGGCATGAGCGGCCGGCCGACGTCGACGCTAGGCTTCGAGCGTATCGCCAATCCCTACTTGAATCCCGACCTCGGCGAGCAGGAGTTCGTCGAGATGATTCTTGGCTCCGTGCCTCCCTTCCCCCCCCTACTACAGGCGCATGAAGGTGCTCAACAGCGTCGGCCCCGAGGCGCTCGGAGGCATGGCGATGCCCCAGGCCCTCGACCCGCGCGGGTTCCAGGCGTTCATCGAGGCGCAGGGGGCAACGGTCGTCGACCTGCGCGACAAGGTCGCCTTCGCGGGGGTACATGTCCCAGGTTCCTTGGCGATCGGAGCCAGCGGCAGCCTCTCTACATGGGCATCTTGGTTGGTGCCCTACGACCGGCCCATCCTCTTGGTCGCTGAAAACGAAGGCCAGGTGTCGGAAGCTCGTAAGCGCCTCTCCCGGATCGGGCTCGATCAGGTGCAAGGCTATCTGGCGGGTGGCATCACTGCATGGGGCGAGGCGGGCATGCCGGTCGAGGAGCTGCACCAGGTTTCGGCCCGGCAACTCCACGATTCGGTCGTGGCCGGCCGTCCGATGCGGATTCTCGACATCAGGGACGAGAACGAATGGAATTCGGGACACATCCCGGGTTCGGTGCATGTTCAGGGGGGAGCATTCGCGGAGAGCCGTGACGGTATTCCTGAGGGCGATGGGCCGCTGGTCGTGGTGTGCAGGAGCGGTTACAGGTCGACAGCCGTGTCCAGCCTGCTGCGCCGGAAGGGGATTGAGGACATTCTCAATGTCACCGGTGGCATGGTTGGTTGGCGCACGGCCGGCCTGCCGGTGGAATGAGCGCCTGACCTGGTCACCGTCAGCATGCAGTACTCTTTTCGGGCGGGCTCCCTTTGTGGCATGCGGTGGCGCTTCGTAGAATGGCTGCAAGAGCGCCGGGGGAGTAGTCGTACTGGCGCCTTAAGGAGGGTTACCGATCCAGTGATGATCTGCGGCGGGTTCGCCAGCCTTTCCGCGATGGCGTTTCTCGCGATCTCGGGGATGGGGCCACCGACCGCGGGGTTCCCCCGCGTTCCTCAGGATGCGGTCACGAGCGGTCGAGTCGACCTTCGCCCGGCGTCTGCCGCTGATCTCCTCGAGATCATCGGAGAATCCGACGCCGAAGTGGTGCTCGTGAACATCTGGGCGACATGGTGCATGCCCTGCCGCAAGGAATTCCCCGGCATCGTTCGCCTCTATCGCGCCCACCAGGCGCGCGGCCTGGAAGTTGTCTTCGTCTCCGGTGACCTGGAGGCGGACATCTCGCAGGTCCAGGAGTTTCTCGCCGAGCAGGGCGTCGACTTTCCCTCCTACCTGAAGGTCGGCAAAGACATGGAGTTCATCGACACCTTCTACCCGGAATGGTCGGGGCTCCTGCCTGCCACATTCATCTACGACGCCCAAAGGGCGGTGCAGCACTTCTGGGAGGGCGAGGCCTCGTATGAGGAATTCGAGAGCCGTGTCCTCGAAGTCTTGAACCATTCCCCTGAAATCAATCCACCCAACAGGGAGGAATCGTCATGAGAGTTCCCCGCACGATTGCCCTCGCGGCGCTCGTTCTGGCCTTGTGCGCCGGTATGGCCAGCGCCGGTGCGGATCGGTTGGCCATCGGCCAGCCAGCCCCCATGGCCGACGTGATGATGAAGAACATCGACGGCGGCGAGCTGTCGATCGCCGGCGCCACCGGCGAGCACGGCACGCTCGTCATGTTCTCGTGCAATAGCTGTGGCTCCGTGCTCGCCTATGAGGACCGCATCGCGATGTACTTGAACAAGTTCCAGGAGGCCGGCGTCGGGGTCATCGTCATCAACCCGAACGACCCCGCCCAGGCCGCTGTCGACAGCTTCGAGGGGATGCAGGAACGCGCCAAGGAGATCGGCTTCGAGTTCCCCTACGTGGTCGACGCCACCTCCGATGTGGCGCGGGCCTTCGGTGCGACCCGCACGCCCGAGGTCTTCCTCTTCGACACGGACGGACTGCTCGTGTACACGGGCGGGATCGACGACTCCAAGGACCCGGAGCAAGTCGACCAGACGTACATGGCGGACGCCGTGAAGGCGCTGATTGCCGGCGATGAGATAGCAGTCAGGGAAACCCGGGCCCTGGGCTGAAGCATCAATTGGCGAGAGGGCAGTTAGCCCTCACAGAGTGTTAGGCCCGAGGCCAAGTTCCGGCAGAGCTCTCATTCCTGCCTGCGCAGCTTCACATGCTTGATGGCGCTGGTTTGCCCCGCCACGATCTCGATCTCGTCGGGGTGCAGACCGAAATGATCGGCCAGGAGCTCGCGTACCCGGCGGTTGGCCTTCCCTTTGGTCGCGGGAGCACGGGTGCGAACCTGGTACGAGCCGTCGGCGAGCTGCCTGACGCTCTCGCTTTGAGCGCCGGCATTGACCTTCACCCTGAGGTGCATGCGCAGAGCTTACCAGGGTGACCGGCAGGAGGTGGATGGCGTAGGATGAGGGCGGTCTTCCACAAAGCGCAGGAGGTCAAGAATGCCCGCTGCTAGAGAGCTACGTGTCCACATTGCTGACAAGCCCGGTGTTCTCGGGCAGATTTCCGTAGTCCTCAGCGAGGCCGGAATCAACATCGAGGGCTTCGCGGTATGGGGTGGCGTGGCTCGCCTGTTCGTCTCGGACACCGACCGGGCTCAAGAGTTGCTCGACGATCAAGGGTTCCCTTGTGCGGTTGCCGACGTGTTGCGACTTCATCTCCCCGATGAGCCCGGCAACCTGGCCGAGGTGGCAGAGGTGCTTGGAAGTGCTGGAATCAACATCGATTACGCCTATACGGTGACGCCAGCGCAGCCCGGGGAGGCCGCATTCGTCCTCGCTGTCGATACCAAGAAGGCGGAAGACATTCTTGACTGACTCCAGTTCGAGGATTCCGACAGCGCGACTGCCGCGTGTGATCGGCGGCATGCTGTTCGTCGCCCTGATCGCGGTGACTGCGGTTCTCGGGCAAGAGGAGTCGACGCCGGCGACGGTGGGGGAGGAGCAACCTGTCGCCGCCACACCCTTGCAGCAGGTCCAAGCCGAGGCTGATCCTATCGCCTCCTACCGGATCGACGTCCAACTCGATCCCGAGACCGGCCTTCTGCACGGCTCTCAGACACTCACTTGGGTGAACGAATCAGAAGTGCCGGTGGCGGATATGTGGTTTCACCTCTACCACAATGCCTTCATGAACGAATCTTCGACGAAGGCACGGGAATGGGGCGGATTCCCACGCGCGCCGGGATCCATGGCGGAGCGAATCGGCTACACCGACATTGAAGCGATGCGCCTCGGCGATGGGACGGACCTGTTGCCGACGTTGCGCTGGCGTCATCCGGACGACGACAACGCCGAGGACCGGACCGTCTTTTCGGTGGATTTCCCCTCACCCGTTCCGCCCGGCGGGGAAATCGATGTGCACATGGAGTTCACCACCAAGCTGCCGCGTCGCATGGAGCGCTCAGGGGTGTGGGGGGAGTACTTCATCGCCACCCAGTGGTTCCCGAAGGTAGGGGTGTTCGAGGAAGTCGGTGAGGGCGGCGCCACGGAGGCGGGCTGGAACGCGCACCAGTTCCACGCCAACACGGAGTTTTTCGCCGATTTCGGCGACTACGAGGTGCAGATCACGGCTCCAGAACGGTTTGTGGTTGGCGCCAGCGGCCGCAAGGCCGAGAGCCTGGATCGGGGCGACGGGACGATCACCCACACCTTCCGGCAGGAGAACATCCACGATTTCGCCTGGACTGCCTATCCGGACTTCATCGAGATCGTTCGCACCTTCAACCCCGATGACGAGATCACCTGGGGCGAGCTCGACGAGGTGGCCCGGCTGCTCGATCTGGATTACGAGAACTTGCAGCTCCAGCCGGTCGAGGTAACGCTGCTGGTTCCACCTGCCTTTGCCCACAACGCGGAGCGCCACATCCAGGCCACGATGAACGGGCTGAAGTGGTTCGGCCTCTGGTACGGAGCCTATCCGTACGACAACGTCACCGTGCTGGTCCCCGCCGACGGGACGACCGGCGGCGGCATGGAGTATCCGACCTTCTTCACCAGCATCGATCTCTATCCAATGCGCTACTGGCCTCTGAACGGGTTACGCTTTCAGGAAGAGGTGACCATCCACGAGTTCGGCCATCAGTTCTGGTACGGGCTCGTCGCGAGCAACGAGATGGAAGAGGCCTGGCTCGATGAGGGCTTCAACAGCTACTCGACCGCCAAGACGATGGAACGCGCCTATGGCGGCGGCATGGGCAATCTGCTGGGTATCGAGATCGATGCCGACGCGTTCGCCCGCGGCCAGTACCTCCCGTCCGCACGCACGGGCACGATGGTTCAGAACGTTTGGGAGTACGTCCAGGGCTACGGGGCCAACGCCTATGCGCGCCCGGAGCTGGCCCTTCGCACCCTCGAGCGCCATCTGGGGGAGACTACATTCGCCCGCGCCATGCGCGAATATCATCAGCGCTGGCGTTATCGCCACCCCACCGGCCGAGACTTCTTCGATGTGGTCGAGGAGGTCTGCGCCTGCGACTTATCGCTTTTCTGGGACCAGATGGTCCTGGGGGACCGAGTCGCCGACTACGCCGTGATTTCGGTGAGCACCCAAGCGGCCGAGATGCCGCGCGGCCGATTCTGGCGTGATGGCGAGTGGGTAATCGTCGAGGGTGAGGCGGGCGAGGGCGACAGCTCCGAGGGCGCGGCGAGCGAGGGCCTCGAGGCAGAGGTCGGCGCGACCTCCACGGCTGAAGCGAGCGCGACCCCAATCTACGAGAGCCGCGTCATCGTGCAGCGTCTGGAGGATTTCATTTGGCCCGTCGATGTGGTTCTCCACTTCGAGGACGGATCGGAGCGTCTCGAGGTCTGGGACGGACGCGACCGCCTGCATGCCATCGAGCACGCTGGGCCATCTCGCCTGGAATGGGCGGCCGTCGATCCGTCCAACAAGCTGCCACTCGACATCAATCAGCTCAACAACAGCCGGGTAGTGCGCGAGGATCCCGAACCACGTCAGCGCTGGACGCGGCGCTGGCTCTTCTGGATGGCGAATCTGTTGTTTGCCGCCAGTGGCTCTCTGTAGGAGGTGAACCGATGGCCGCGCGAGGCGTGATTTCAGCTTGGCGGGCGGGGTGGCACCTGCTCTGGCGGAACAAGCGCATGTGGCTGTGGATCTGGGCCATTCATGTAGCTGGCGCCGCTCTGCTGGCTGGGATCTTCTCCTCGGTTTGGAGCGAGCTTTTAGGCGGCACCCTTGCCGCCGGCGAGTTCGGTGGACCACAGACCGCCAACATTCTCGTCGACCTGTTCGCCCACCACGGCGAGGCCTTGCGCGGGCTCTTCCCCGGGGCGCCGCTGTTGGGCAGCCCACTCGGGTTCCTGGTAGTCCTGTACGCCTGGCTCGGCATGATCATGGCAGCCGGGATCCTGGCGGGCCTGAGCCGCTCGATACCGCTGCCCCTTGAGGCGGATGAGGAGGATCCTGACACTGTCCAGGGGAGCGCCGAGACGAGCTCCGGAACGGAACTTCTGGCGGCGCGAGGAGCAGATCTGGGGTTGCCGTTCCTGGGCAGATTCCTGCGCGACTGTGGCACCTACGCGGGGCGTTTCACGCGTCTGATGATCGTGCACCTCGTCGCCATGGTGGTCATCTTGTTGGCGTTGGCAGCATTTCTGGAGTGGCTGAGCGGTGCGTTGCTGGGGTCACACCCCGACCCCGCCACGGGTACTCGGGCGGGCCTCGTCGTCTTCGCCATCCTGGCGTTTGCCTACCTGCTTCTGACGCTCGTGGGTGACTACGCGAAGGTCCGCATGATCCGAGAGCAGCGGCGCTCGGCGATCTTGGCCTGGGTGGCCGGTCTGCGTTGGGCGATCCGCCGGCTGCCGCGCACGCTGGGGCTTCATTTCCTCTTTGTTCTGCTCGCCGTTCTCGGCTCGGCCCTCTACTGGTATATCTCGTCATCAACCGGCGTGGGCGGAACAGTGGTGCTGCTGGTGCTCGTGCAGCAGGCGTACCTGATCTTCCGCGCCGGGCTGCGGGTGCACTGGTACGCGGCCGAGCTTTCGCTCTACGACGGGTTGCGGCAGTAGGCAAACTTCTACTGCGGTTTTACCGATTATCAGAAGTGTCAGCCGCGTAGACGTTTCCATACGCGTCCACCCCAACACCATGCGGGTAGCGGAACTTACCGTCTAGGTAGCCTCACTCAGAGGTGTGGCCGAAGCAGCGACTCGCTTCTCTGGGTCCAGTGCAGCCACCCGCAGAACTCAGATCAGCACGTCAGTTCTTGGCCAGACGTTCCGTCAGAAGATGTCCTCGATCGGGCACACGTAGAGCAAGTAGAGACATGGGAGGCGGCATCCGACAACGGCCACGTGCGTTTGGCAAAGGAGCCTGTGGAACACATAGACAAAGGAGGCTGCGGGCGGCAAGCGCACAGCCTGCATTTGGCCGTCTTCGGCCGGAATGCGCCAGCAGACCTACTGAGCTCCGAAAAAGCAGTCTGCGTTTTCTTGCAGAGAGACGTAGTAGACGTCCTCGAACATTAAGCGCAAGTCTTCGGTCAAATCAGCGTACTCGGTGGAGTCTCCGTGCACCTCGTGACCGCCTACGGCGTTCCTCGACACTCTGATCACCGTCCCGAAGTAGGGCAAACCCCCGAAGCCATCTGGCGGCACTTTACTCGCGGAGTTCACGTGGCAGATCTCGACCTTCCCCAGCTTATCCGCGGATGCGTTGGGCGTCACCGTTACGGCCATCAACAGGCTGGCGACGGCAAGGAGTATCAGGAGCCTCTTCATGGTTACTACCTCCCATTCTTGACCCAGATTGTGAGATTGCATCTGGATCCCTTCTTGGCGGTCAGGTCACGGCTGCTCAAGATAGGCCAAAAGCAGCTACATGTGATAGGTGCATGACCTACCTCGAATAGTATTTTCGTATGTGCGCGAACGATTACAAAGACAAAAATCACATTCTTGTCTGTTTTTTTTCATTCAGGCAATTCGACTTTTCTAGTCTCTGAGATGTCATATGGAGCGGGGCGATTATGCGACATAATCCAGTGCCCAAGTTTGTGGTTTGCTGAGCACCGATGACTTTTCCGTGGTGTGAGTTAACGTGCTTCGCCATGAGTTGCTCTTGAGCCATAATGGATGCGGTGGTGCGCATGATCCTCATGGACGGTGAGAAAGATGCAAGTGACTCCAGAGAAATCAGGGATTCCGGAACGTAGACGATCTCGCATCCTCATGGGCGTCGGGCTCGTCCTCCTGGCCGCGGCGGCTGTTGCGGATCTGCCGGCGGAAGCCTGGGCCAACACGAGCGTGGAGACTTTATCTGGCGCTGCAGGCGACAAGTACTCGGATCGTGCCGAGGAAGCCGGAATCGTGCTGGACGAGGTCATGGGCACACCCGAAGCTTCCATCCCCGAGTGGTTGCTGAATGAGGCGCACTGTGTTGCGGTGATTCCCAACGTCGTGAAGGTCGGTTTCGTCTTTGGCGGGCGACACGGTAGGGGTCTGGTCAGTTGTCGCGTCGGCGGGAAGTGGAGCCGCCCCTCCTTCGTGAGGATCACGGGAGGTAGCTTCGGCCTGCAGATCGGTGTCCAGGCAACGGACTTCATCCTCGTATTCGCCAATCGCAAAGCTGCTGAGCGCCTGACCGAGAATAAATTCACCCTCGGTGGCGACGCCTCGATCGCGGCCGGCCCCGTGGGCCGCACCGCCTCGGCGGGCACCGACATCAAGCTGCAGACCGAGATCTACTCGTACTCCCGCAGTCGCGGGTTGTTCGCCGGGCTCTCTTTGGAGGGGGCCTCGCTCGGCATCGACGAGGATGCCAATTGGGATGTCTACGGCGACCGTGTCGAGCCCGAGGATCTGCTCTTCAATTCCGGTGACATTCCGCAGGACGTGGCCGGCTTCGTCGAGGCACTGGAGCGTCACGTGCCCGCCGGTTCATGAGCAGGGGAGCGTAGCCACGGTATCCCTCTGGCCCATGTTGATCGCGAAGTGCATACTCCGACCCGTTTGCGGCCCAACCACGGGCCTCCTTGCCATCTCTCTCGCTCTGATCCCGGGGTTGTTCGGTGTTGCGGGCGCCGATCATATGGGGGGGGCAGCGTCAGCTGAGGTGGCGGGCGTGCAGTCGACTGATGCGCCGGTCCGACTGCTGGTTGCGGCCGATCGTGAGATCCGCAACGAGAGGGAGTGGTCCAGGGGCCTCTCACTAGTGGTTGCTGAAGCGGAGGATCTTCTTTTTTCGTACCTCGGCCGCCCCCTCGAGGTTGTCCGCACTGTTCCTTGGCAGGGCAGCGTTCGCCAACCCTCGGCCGACCCTCTCCTGCAGGATCTGATGAGCTCGGTCTCGCGTGGGGACGCTGACATCGTGGTCGGGTTTGCTCGCGCCTATTCATTCCAGGGATTCACGGAGACGGGCGCGAGAATCAGGGGTCTTGCGAACTACCGCAGTGCTTACGCTGTGCTCATGCTCGGGGGCCCCCTCGGCGACCGTCGGACGCCGACTTCGGAGATCGGCTCTCTGCTCGCCCATGAGTTGGCGCACATCTTCGGCGCGGTGCACCGGAGCGGCGCTGACCTGCTCCTGGCTCCCGGCGGCGTGGGGACGAGAATCGACGCCCTCAGCGCCGCTCTGATCGGTATGCACAGCGAGCGCACCTTCGGGGTCTCGGATTTTCCGTTGCCCGCGCCTTATTGGGAGGCCGCCAGATCGCTTTATCGCACGGCGATCGAGGACGACCCGAGCGATCTGAATGCGCGTTTGATGCTCGCTCGGCTCGATGTCGAAACGGGCCGGTACGAAGAGGCGATCTCTGCTCTGGAGGGCATCCTGGCAGAGTTCCCCGGGAACCTGGAGGCGCGCGCGGATCTGGATCTGGCAAGGAGCCGTTGGCGCCGCGAGGCGAAGAGGTCGGCATTCGTCCTGGGAGTGGCGGGGCGTTCCGTGGGACAATCATCCCGGCTCAGGTATCTCTACCAGCGAAAGGTGGGCGCATGTTCGTAGGACACTTCGGCCTTGGTTTTGCCGCCAAGAAGGTTGCCCCACGGACCTCGCTGGGCAGTATGTTTCTGGCCGCCCAGTTCATCGATCTCCTCTGGCCCATCCTCTTGCTCTTGGGCTTGGAGACCGTGCGCATTGTGCCGGGGTTCACCGCGGCGACACCCCTCGAGTTCACCAACTACCCGATCACGCACAGTCTCGTAGGTGTGCTCGGTTGGGCGGTGCTGTTCGGCCTCGTCTATTCCGCCCTGCGCCGCTACCCGCGCGGTGCCTGGGTGCTCGGCATACTGGTCGTGAGCCATTGGTTCCTGGACGCCGTCGTGCACAGTCCCGATCTACCCCTCGTGCCGGGCATGGAGAAGTACGTGGGACTGGGGCTGTGGAACTCACTCCTTGGGACCATCGTGGTCGAGGCCGCGATCCTGGGCATCGGGCTGTGGCTCTACCTGGGGATAACCGAAGCCATGGATGACATCGGTAGGTACGGTCTGGGGGCCTTCGTATTCGTGGTGGTCGCGATCTGGCTACTCAGCCTGCTCGGGCCACCGCCGCCGAGCGAAAGAGCGATTGCCTGGCTCGCCAATGCCCAGTGGTTGCTGATCCTCTGGGGCTACTGGATCGATCAGCACCGCGCCCCCGCGACACTCTTCAGGCCCTGAGCCTGCAATCCCCACCACGCTGCTACTGCGGGCGCGCCATGCCCTCACGGCTCTTTCGCCCGCTCGCTTCGAGACCTGCTGAGAAGTCCGGGCCAGCTCTCTTAATCCACGCGCAGAGCGATCATCGGATCGACCCTCGTGGCGCGTCGGGCCGGCAGGTAGGTGGCAATCAGGGAGATGCCCGCGAGAATGAGCGAGGCGATGAGGAAGGCGATCACGTCCGTGGGCCTGATCCCATACAGCAACATGGCCATCAGCCGGGCCAGGGCATAGCCGCCGAACACACCGAGCGCCAGCCCGATGGCCGTCAGAACCATGCCCTGCCGCACGACCAACCTGAGTACGTCGGCAGCCTCGGCTCCCAGGGCCATGCGAATGCCGATCTCACGGGTCCCCTGGCTCACGGAGTAGGCGATGACGCCGTAGAGCCCGATGGCGGCCAGGGTCAGGGCGAGCACGGCGAAGCCGGTAACGACGGTGGCGGCGAGCCGCGCGGGCAGGAAGGCGAACCCTAACGCCTCATCCATCGTCTGCAGGTTGGATACGGGGAGCGTTGGGTCGAGCTCCTGCACCTGCCGGCGCACGGTCTCGAGCATTGCCGCCGGGTCGCCGGCTGTCCGCACATGGATGAAGATCGCTCCGGAATAGAAGCGGTTCATCGACATGTAGTAGAAAGGCTTGGGATCCTCGCCGAGACTGAAGTACTTGCCTGTCGGCACGACTCCGATGACCTCGTAGTCGTCACTCCAAGTTCTCACCTGTTTGCCGATGGGGTTGTCCCCGGGCCAGAAACGTTCCGCGAAGGCCTCGTTGACGAGCATCACGAGGGGCGCCTCATCATCGTCAGACTCTCTGAATGCACGGCCTCTGAGGACGGGGATTCCCATGGCCTCGAAGTAATCGTGATCGACCAGGTTCCGATCGACGATCGGTGGCGCAGAGCCTTCGGGCACCTCGTAGCCCTCGGGCACGACGCCACTCGAGTTGCTCCCCAGGTTGAGGGGTATGGTGTCTCCGTAGCCTACTGACACCACCCCGGGGGTGGCGGAGAGGCGCTCGCGTAGCTGCCGCTGGAACTGCGCGCCACGATCCTCGTCATAACCCTGCAGGTCCAGATCGACCGACGCGATGAGAAGGTTGTCGGGCTCGAATCCGGGGTCGATCTCGCCGGCAGCCTGCAAGCTCCTCACAGCGAGGGCCGAGCCGATCAAGAGCACCAGGGAGAGCGCCAC
>SDBT01006387.1_pt1 | contig 19565 bp, 20 predicted proteins | sample 2277101 | NCBI WGS metagenome assembly SDBT01 (sample SAMN10404973, study PRJNA504765) | marine sediment metagenome | isolation source: marine sediment core GS10_PC15, 103 cmbsf | place: Arctic Ocean: Southern Knipovich Ridge | collected 2010 | reverse complement strand
ATATAATCGCTGCCAGTCTCGAATTTAGTAAAATCGTATATGATAAAGAGGAGGCAGATTTTATCAGGGAAGATGAAGGAAGTAAAAAGAAAGAAAGGGTCAAGGTCTGATAAGGTGTTAATATGTAAAAGCTTTTTTAATATATTCATAGATAGTATCCTAAAAATCTATATAAAAACTATATAAAATACCTTGAAAAGAATTTTTTTATATTATATAATTTGTTATCATGTAATACATATTACATATATGGATAAATGTTCATGAAAAAAAAGATAGTATTAATACACACGAGTATGGTCTCTTTTACTGTATTCAATCAAATGTTTTCTATGGTAATACCTGAAGCAGAGCTCTCAAATATTGTAGATGAAGACCTGCTGGCAACACTTAATAAGAATAGGGGTATCACCAGATCAATAATCCAGCGAGTCTGTATGTATGCGATTTTTGCTGAAGCAAATGGAGCTGACCTTATTTTCAGCCAGTGTTCATCAACCCGAAAAGCGATTGAATGTGTCCGCAAGATGGTAAAAATACCAGTAGTAATGGTGGATGAAGGAATGACGGAAAAAGCTGTATCTATTGGTTCAGCGATAGGTATTGTGGCAACTGCGGCAGCTACACTTGGGCCGACCTCTTCAGCACTTAATTCAGCTGCAGAAAAGGCAAATAGAAGTATAAAAGTAAAAGAATATCTGGCAGATGGTGCGCTGGATATCCTTATGAAAGAAAAAAACCAGAAGAAACATGATCAATTAGTCTTAAAGCTTATTGATTATGCAAGCAAAGAAAATGATGTAGTTGTACTTGCGCAGGGAAGCATGGTAACTCTTGAACCTTATCTAAAAAAGACCAGAGTACCCGTTTTGACAAGCCCCAGGCTTGGTGTTGAAAAAGTAAAAGAAATTTTAGGCTTTTGACTTAAGTAATTTCTATTAGTTTATAGATTGTTCAAATTCTTTTAAACAAATAAATTTGAAGGAGTCTTAATGGAAAATTCGAAGAAAAACTATCCGCCCTTGAGGATATTGTCTCATGAAGAGCTGCAGAAGATTTATGAAACAGCTCTCCGAGTCCTAAGTGAGGTCGGAATGCAAATAGAACACCCTAAAGTTCTAGATATATTATCCGATGCTGGTGCGTGTGTTGATAAGTCTAAAAATCGCGTATTTTTTCCATCTGATCTAGTTGATTCTAATAGAAAATTAATACCAAAAGAATTTACTTACCATGGCAGAACTCCTGAATTTGACTATACAGCAGCACTTGATGGTCCTATTGGTGCAAGGCCAGCTGGCGGGTGTATTGGCTATAATGATTTGGAAACAGGAAATTATCGCCGAGCCACTCTAAATGACTGGCGTGAAATTGTCCACCTTGCTGATGCTCTGCCAAACATTCGAGGTGTTGGTAACCTGCATTGCGGTGATGTACCTATGCAGACATCAGATATACATAGTGTAAAAGTTGTCCTCGAAAGTGGACGAAAATGTGCTATGCATGGTGCGGCTACAGCTGATACCTTCCGCTATCAAGTAGAAATGTTGCTTGCTGTACGAGGTTCGAGAAAAGCGCTTACCGAACGGTCGCAGATTCATCATAACATAACTGTGACTAATCCATTATTTTTAACACATGATCATCTTGAGCAACTTTTAATTGCAGTTGAAAACGGTGTACCAATTGATGTACCAGTAATGTCAATGGCCGGTATTAGTTCCCCGATAACAGTGGTAGGAACACTCGTTCAGAACCTGGCTGAAGAACTCGGAACCATAACTATTATTCAATCGGTAAAACAAGGTCATCCAGTAGCTTTCTTTATAGATCCCGTAGTTGGAAATATGAGAACCGCTGATGCTATGACCGGTGCACCTGAAGTTGCTTTGACTATTGCAGCTGCCTGTCAGCTCGGAACCGAACTTTTTGGTTTACCTACTGAGGCTATTGGGTTTGATACTGATGGTTATAGCAGATCTCAAAATATGTTTCAGAAGGCACAAAATCTTATTTTTCAAGCTATGGCTGGAGGTAAGTTTGTTGTAGGTGCCGGCTGCATTGAGAGCATTCTGACTTTGGATCCGGTTCAACTAATAATTGATGATGAATTAATTACAATTGCGGAACGCCTAACACGTGAAATTATTGTTGATGAATATACACTAGCATTTGAAGCTATTAAGCGGGTTGGGCCAAGGGGAAGCTATCTTGGAGACGAACATACGATTAAAGGCTTACGGGCTGGAGAGATTATTGATCTAAATCTGTCTGAGCGGGAATGTAAACGTAAGATTTGGGAAAACACCGGTAAAAAGACAATAGTAAGCCGAGCACGTGAAAAAGGATTGGAATTGGTAAGAAACCACATTGTACCTCCATTACCTGATGACGTATTAAAAGAATTAGATAAGATTGTAAAACATGCAGATGAAACTATTGTGAAATAATATAATTTGTAACTTTTAAAGGAGAATATAAAAATGATAAAACAAATAAAAGTAAAACAATTGATTTGTGAAAACTTTATGCATTATGGTACTTTCCATAACTTGCACAAGGAATTTAGCCAGAAAGAGAGTGAGAGCGATGATGGATTTACTATACATCATGATGTAGTTACACAAAATCTGGGAATTACCACTAAAGCCGCTTTTTTCACTTGTTATTTCAAACAAGGACCGAATATTGTCACTAAACTCGAAGCGCATGATACTTGTGAAGAAACTTTAATTTTTGAACAGGATACAATAATTGCCGTTGCTCCCAAATGTAAGGAAAAGAAACCATCACAAGATAGCATCGAAGCTTTTTTTGTACCCAGACACACTATAATTAAATATTATTTTGGAGTCTGGCATTATGCCCCCTTCCTTCCAGATGCATTTACAACTAATACTTTCTATTGCATGCCTGAAAGGATATGGGAATATGACGAAACACCTATAGAACTTGATGAAAATGAACAGGTAGAAATTATAATTTAGATTGACACTTTTAAAATTAAATAAAATTTTTTATTAGGAGGAAATGAAATGAAGAAGATTAATATTGAAAAATTAACACCTGAAAATTTCAGGCTTTTTGGTTCTTACTTTAAGCTTTCTGAGGCTTATACACAGAATGAAATTGATGGAGATTGGATGCCATATTTATTTAGACCTGATCTAGTCACTCAAAGTTTAGGAAAAACTGAAACCACGGCAGCTTTTTCGTTAGGTCTAGTGAAAAATAAATCAAAAGTCGTAGACAAATTACAGTATCATAGTTATTCAGAAAAAATGATATTAATGGAAAAAAATGCTGTAATAATATTTACAAATATAAATGCAGAAGAAACACCTCAGCTAGATTCAGCAAAAGCAATACTTATACCAGAAGGTACTGCAATACGATTAAATGCAGGAATTTGGCATAGCATACCAATCTTAATAGATGCTGACTTATCTTTCTATATGCATTGTGCAGCACCAAGGACTTATGTTATAGATTCTCATGTATATGAATTGCAAGAAAATGAGAAATTCGAGATTGTATAAGTCTTACAAAACTTTTTTTAAATAAGGAGGCATAAAGTGAAGAAATTAAAATTTGCTGTTATAGGTACTGGGTGGTGGTCTACCTTACAAATACCAGCATGGTTTGAAGTCGGTGGTGTTGAACTGGTAGCTTTATATAATCGTACTACTGAAAAGGCAAAAAAAACTGCAGAAAAATATGGAAATCCAAAAGTTTATGAGGACCCTGAAAAGATGTTTCAAAATGAGGAACTCGATTTTGTAGATATTATTACTGAAGTGCCAGCCCATGAGAAATTTGTTTTAATGGCAGCTAAATACAAGGTTCCTGTGATATGTCAGAAACCAATGTCAACAAGTTATGAATCCTGTCTAAGAATGTATGATACATGTAAGGAAGCTGGTATACCTTACTTCATTCATGAAAATTTCCGATGGCAGACACCTTATAGAAATTTAAAAAAGCTACTGGATGATGATTTAATAGGGGAAGTTACTTTTGTGGAGATATCACTAGAAAATGGCGGTGAAGCAGCCTTTACTGAACAACCGTTTCTTGGACAACTTCCACATTTTATTTTTATGGATATGGGACCACATATTTTTGATACTTCAAGATTCCTTTTTGGTGAACCTAGGGTAGTATATGCAAATGCTCTGAAGACCTATGACTATATTGCTGGTGAAAATCTTCTACATGCATTACTTAAATATGATGATAAAATTATTGCTCTTAGCGTTAAAGAGCAAATTACTCGTTATGCTTTAGTTGAGGGAAAGAAAGGTATGATTCAACTGAATTTAGACAATAGCATAGATATAAAATCACCGAAAGAGACAGGAAAAAGGACTTATAAAAAACCTGAGTTCCCAAGTTGGGCGGATCATGTTAAGGATTATATCTCACCTTTTGAAGTATTGAATGTAATTGAGTGCAATAGAAGTTTCTATAATGCACTCACAAAAGGCACAAAGCCTGAAACGGATGCATCCGATAACCTTAAATCTATGAAAATAGTTTTTGCGGCAATTGAATCATGCATGAATAATAAAGAAGTTCAGCTTTAAGGAGGAAAATATGGGTAAATGTAGGGTTACCATTCTTAGAAGAACCTGTACGAATGGAATATTTGAAGAATATTCTACAGATAAAAAAGAAAGAAAATGCCCAATATTTAATGATGGTCAAGAGTTTATTATTGATGATCCAGGTAAAATTCCAGAAGGGTTTTGTGCTTATGCCTGGGGAGATATATCAAGAGATATGGTTGCAATAATGTATGGTGCTAATATTCCATGGATAAATAAAAAAAATACTACAATTGTTTGTTGTACCGATGGGTTAAAACCAGTAGTTTTTAAACTTGAAATGGTTGAGTAGCTTAAAGTCACAAAAATTGGCGCAAGTTACTGAAAGATATATGAGCTAGTGGTGTTAAAAAATGATTTTAATATTATTATTTATCGAAAGATTGTTTTAGGAGGTATGAAATGTTAAATTTGAGTAAATGCCCAAAAGAACCAAAAGAGAGAATTGTTTATGTAAATGGTGAATATTTGTCTCAGAGTAATGCAAAGATCTCAGTATTTGATCACGGCCTAATGTATGGCGATGGATGTTTCGACGCCTGGACAGGACGTAACGGCTTTATTTATGAACTTGATCCTCACCTTGACAGACTTTACCGTTCTGTTTTTTCACTACGGTTAAAACTACAACTAAAAAAAGAGGATCTTAGAAATGTAATAATCGAGACTGTAAGGAAAAACGCTCTTAAGGATTTCTATATCAAGGTGCTGATAACACGAGGGGCAAGCCCCGAACCAGTAATAGATCCCCGAAAGTGTGCTAAATGTGGAGTTGTAGTATTTGCGCGCCCTGTGCAGACAGAAGTAACAGAGAAAACAAAAAAACGTGGAGTGCGCTTAAAGATACTTGGAGAGAAAAGGATCGATCACAATACTATTGAGGCTAAAATAAAAAGTTTGAATTATTTGCATATGGTTTTGGGAAAACTAGAGGCCTGGACTGCTGGCTATGATGAATCCTTGTTCTTAGATAGTAAGGGTTATGTCTGTGAATGTGCAGGATTTAACATTCTGGCTATTACTGGTAATAAATTATTTACACCATCTCATGATATTCTGGTCGGAATAACCAGAGATGCAGTTATGAGTATGGCTGCTGAACGCAATATGGAGGTTGAGCAGGGATTTTATACATATTATGACTTTATTAATGCTGATGAGGTTATGATAACTAATACAGTTGCTGGAATATCTCCAGTTGCAGAAATAGATGACTTCACAATAGATGAGGGTAAACCTGGACTTTTAACAACAGAATTTGCTGGTATATATGAATCATGGTTGAATGATGGTATACGTGGTACGCAATGTTTTCCAGAGGCCTGGGAAGAGTAAATTATCTTAATATTTTTATTAATAATTAATTTTTTTGGGTTTTATCCAGATAAGGAATAATTTAAATGATTATTGATACACATGCACATTATGGACATGATTATGTATTTGATGAAGATAATTATGATGATACCTTACTTTATTATTATAATAAATATAAAATTGATTATGCTATAATTCAACCTAGTATTCCACGTCCTTATATTGATGAAACAGCAAAAATTCATGATGAGATATATAATTTATGCCAAAAACATAATAATAGATTTTTTGGTATGGCATCTATTAATCCACTTTTTAAGCCTGAAGATTATGATGCTGAACTGACACGTTGTATTAAGAAATTAGGTTTCGTAGGTGTAAAGATTACACCTATAGGACATGCTGCCCACCCTGCATTAGAAAGTTGTCTACATGTTTATGAAATTTGTCGTAGTCTAAAAATACCGGTAATGATACATACAGGTTCTGATATATCATTTGCAAATCCGATAAATATATTAGCCCCAGCAAAAGCTTTTCCTGATATTAAATTTATACTAGCACATGCAGGTGGAGATATTTTATTTACAGCAGCTCTATATGTAGCAGAAATTTGTAATAATGTGTATCTTGAACCTAGCTTTTTGAATATTTATGCACTTAAATCAGCAATCGATAAAATCGGTCCGGATAGAGTTATGTTTTCATCTGATATGCCAATGAATGTTCCTGTTGAACTAGTAAAATATCGAACTATAACGGAAGATTCAGTTGTTTTAGATAAACTATTTTATAAAACAGCTCTAGAAGTATTTAAATTAAATTTATGATATTGATATTTAATATAAAGGGCAATAATGAGTAATGAAACCGTACTTACTCTAAAAAATATAACAAAAAAATTTGAAGCTACCTTAGCCGTTAATGATGTCTCGACTGAAATCCGTAAAGGAGAAATACGTGGTCTTGTAGGAGAGAATGGTTCAGGTAAAACGACACTGGTTTCCATAGTAGCAGGAGTTTTAAAAAGTGATTCAGGTACTATGAAAAAAGATGCTAAACCTTATAAACCCATTAACATTCTCCATGCTAATAGTAATGGTGTGACTATAATTTTTCAGGAAATGTGTACAATAGATGGACTAACTATTGCACAGAATATCTTTTTTGGACTTGAAAAGAAGTTTTCTAAGTTTGGCTTACTTAACCCAAGAAAGATGAATATTTTGGCTAAAAAGTTGCTTGAAAAGTATGGTCTTAAGAATATTGATCCTTCTTTAGATATTTCGACACTTTCTATTGAGGAGAGAAAGCTAACAGAATTTGCTAAAGCACTATATACAAATCCCGACATTTTAATAGTTGATGAAACAACTTCTGCATTATCACAGTATGGCCGCGAACTTCTATTTAATATCATGCATAGTTTCAAAAAAGAAGGAAAATCTATTATTTTTATTACACATGAGTTACATGAAATATTCGATCACTGCGATAGTGTGACTGTTATGCGAGATGGAGCAATTATTAATACCGATTATGTTAATAATCTTAACGAAACCAAAATTAAATCTTTAATGGTTGGACGTAAATTTAAAGATAGAAATAAATACTATCAAAAAGACTTAGATTATACGAATTCTGACGATACAGTATTAAAAGTGGAAAATCTCACCAAAAAAGGAGAATTTTACGATATTGAATTTGAATTAAAGAAAGGCGAGATACTTGGTATAGGTGGGTTAACAAATTGTGGTATGCATGAACTGGGCAAGATATTATTTGGTAGTGAAAAAGCAGATTCTGGGAAAGTTACTTTATATAGAAATGGAAAAGAAATTGAATTAAGGAATATCCCCATTGCCGTAAAGAATAAAATTGCATATGTATCTAAGAACCGGGACCAGGAAAGCATCCTGCTTACTTCCAGTATAATGGATAATATTGTGCTGCCTGGTATTGGTCTTCTTGAAAAAGCGACATTTATATCACCATCTAAAAAGCGAAAGTATGCAGAAAAAAACACAAAGCAGCTTTCTGTAAAGATGGATAATGTTGAACAGTTTGCTATGTATCTAAGTGGTGGAAATAAGCAGAAAGTGGCTGTAAGTAAATGGTTGGCAAATGGTTCCGAACTATTTATATTTGATTGTCCCACAAGGGGAATTGATGTAGGTGTCAAAGTGAACATATATGAAATTATTAGGAATTTTAAGCATGAAGGGTATTCTTTGATTATGATTTCTGAAGAGTTACCTGAGCTGATTGGAATGAGTGATTGGATAGCTATAATGAAAAAAGGGAAGATTAGCAATATTGTAAAGAAGGGTAAAAACTTTAATGAGGAATACCTTTTAAATTATATGATTTGATAAGGCTTTTATGAAAAGTAGTAGCAAAATTGCAACAAAAAGACTCTCAATTAATACTCTTAAGAATATTGATCTTAGTAAACTTAAAGGAGTTATACCCTACTTGGGATTGTTAGCAGTTTTTATTGTTTTTAGTCTAACTACCAATGGTAGGTTTCTAAGTGTGCAAAATCTATTAACTATACTGAGTCAGGCTGTGGTAGTTATAATTGTTGGGACTGGCGTAGCTTTTGTTATTTCTATGGGTAGTTTAGATTTTTCGGTTGGAGCAAATGCTGCTCTCTCAGCTGCACTTGGTGCAATTGTAATAAATTTAACGGGTAGTGCAATATTAGGTTTCTTGACCACAATAGTCATTGCAACTGGAACAGGTTTATTAATTGGTACATTACATACAAAACTCAAAATTCCTTCATTCGTTTTGACCTTGGGTATACTTTTCATGTATAAGGGGATGGGGATTATAGCTTTGGGAGGTGGATCAGTACCAATACCACTTAGGCTAAAAGTATTTGACGCATGGGAAACAAAGTTCACTGTGCTAGCAATCGTTTTTATTATCTTTTATTACATATTTACTTTTACAAAGATGGGCTATTATTGTAGAGCAATAGGTTCGAACGAAGTTGCTGCAAAATTCTGTGGTGTGCCAATTACTAAAGTTAAAATTCTAGCTTTCACGATTTCTGGGATGTTAGCTGGTATTGGAGCAAATATTTTACTTCTTAGGTCTGGTGCTGTTTCAACAAGATTTGGCGCTTTTCTTGAAGTGGATGTTTTAACAGCGTTAGTGCTTGGAGGGCTACCATTGACTGGTGGCAGTTCCTCCAAAATTAGGAGTATTGTTATTGGTGCAATACTCCTAATGGCACTGACGAATGGATTGTTGATGGTGGGGACTTCGGATAAGATTTTACAATTATTGAAGGGTGTTCTGTTTTTGATTGTTGTAACAATCTCTTTTGATAGAAGAAGCGTTTCAGTTATAAAATAATGATATGGTTTGATAGGTATATTTATCTTAAAAGATGATTTATTTTAACTAAACAAAAGATTTGCTAAATAAATAAAATGTGAGGGGAGATGATTTATTTTAACTAAACAAAAGATTTGCTAAATAAATAAAATGGGAGGGGAGATGATTTAATTTTAAAAAACTAAAAAATGATAAATTTCTATATTTTAAAGGAGTTGGTTCTATGAAAAATTAAGTAAGAGATTTATTTAATAATTGACTTGAAATGAATACTCGAGGAAAAATTTTAAATAAATCTCTAAGGGATTTTAATAAAAAAACTTTATTCTGTAAAGAGGAGAATAAAATGAAAAAATATATAGGTTGGTTTATTACGGCAGTTTCTTTGATTTCAATGCTATTTCTGGGAATAAGTTGTGCGCAACCAGAAGTAATAATAGAAACTGTAATAGAAACTGTAACTGAAACTGTTACAGAAACCGTGGTTGAAACAGTTGAAGGACCAGAGAGAGAAAACAAAATTATTGGGATTTCCATGTGGAATACTACTGGTGGTACTGCAGTTCAGATACTTGAGACTTTTAATAGAGTAGCAGCAATTTCAGGTGTCCAGTATACAACAATGGTGGATGGTTTCAATCCAGATAACCAAGTCACGAATTTTGAAAACTTCGCAATCATGGGTGTTGACGGTATGATGGCTGTTAACGTTTCGGATGAAATTATGGTAAAGATGGCGGACATTAGTGCTCCAAATGGAATCTATTTTGCACAACTGTTTAGATCAATTGCTAAGGAAGAAATCAGAGACTATGTGTGGGAGTCTCCTACTTATGTGGGCAACTGTCATGAGAACGAAGAAAAAACAGCTTATGAAATAGGAAAAGCCCTTGGTGAAATGGGTTATAAGTATGTAGCTATAACAGATGGACCACATGGTGACTATACAGCTGAGTCAAGGTATAAAGGTCTTATTAAAGGGTTGGAAGAATATGGCATAGAAGTTCTTGCAGAACAATGGGATATTACAACCGGCGAGGCTGCTGCAAATGCAACTCAGAACTTTATTGCTGCCTATCCAGAGCTTGAGGTAGTCCTTCCCATGTATGCTGTTGAAACTATTTTAGGTGTCCGTACTGCAATAATAAATGCAGGCAAGCAGGGAGAAATAAAAATTGCAGCGCAAGACTTTACAGGTACAATGGAAAATGATTTGGACTTATTCAGAACTGGCGATGCTGTAGTTATGGCTGGAGGCCATGTTATTGATCCGATGTTAGTTTATATAATGGTTGCAAATGCTTTAATGGGCACTCCTTTAAGTGATCAACCTGAAGAAGTTATACTTTCGCATATTTTATTAAAGAGTATAGAGGATGCAGAATTTTACTTTAATGTGATGGAAGAAGGAGGTCAACTGCGGGCTTATAACGATGATGAAATTAAGAATATGCTTAAGACGTTCAATCCGGATTTCACAATAGATGATTTAAAAGCCATGGCAGCTGCTTGGTCGATTGAGGACTTTAAAGCAAGACGTGGTCTTGAATAATTAAATATTACGGATTATCTCAAGATTTAAAACTTTTAATATCATGATTAAAAGCTTTACATCCGTAAAGAAAATTTTATACGGATGTAAAGCTATATTTGTAAATAATATTAAAAAAGATTGTTTGAAAATTTAACTTTGAAAATCATTCTGCAGTAAGAAATGAGATAAGTATGCTTAAAAAAATAGCGCAAAAATTAAAAAATGTGCTAATTGTTCTTGCGATTCCAGGTATGTTTTACTTGTTATTTTTCTTTTTAAAACCTGAAAGATTTGGTTCAGCGGCAAGCATGCTTTTATTATTACAACAAAGTATTATACCTACCATAGCATCATTGGGATTGTTGTTTATCTTAATTATGGGCCTTTTCGACTTCAGTATAGGTGCAATACTAGTGATATCATCCCTTGTGGGGGTTATCATGGCCCATAAATTTGGTTATCCTGGTTATATATTTGGAAGTATTTTATCAGCTATTTTGTTGGAATCAATTAATGCAACATTATATACATTTCTAAAAGTTCCCTCGCTTATTATAACAATCGGCACAATGTTGATTTTTGAGGCTAGTGCTACATTTATTTCTTCTAGAGAGGTAATAGTACCCACTGAATATTCAGCGTTTGGGCGTTCTCCTACCAATTTTATTGTAATTCTCATTACACTTATAATTGCATATATCATTTTAGACCGAACCAAATTTGGCACATATATAAAAGCCATTGGCCAAACTGAAATCATGTCAAAAAGTATGGGTGTCAATCCTGTCAAAATAAAGTTTTATGGTTTCTTAATATGCGGTTTTTTCGTGGGCATAGGAGCAATTACACTATCAAGTTATATTGGAGGTATGGTTGCTCAGTTGGGTATGGGTAGCTTGTTGCGAGTATTTGTACCAGCGGTTGGCTGCTTTTTTGGATTGGCTATTAAAAAATACATTAATGTAGTAATCGGAATTTTAGTTGGCCAGTTCACCCTTAACATGATTACAATGGGGCTTATTATACTCGGAGTGGATGCAGCAATACAGAATTTCATGGTGGGGCTGATGTTGATAGTTCTGATAGGAGCTACCTCAATAAGAAAGACCGAAGTTGTTAAATAATATATAAAAAGGCTAAATTAATTATAACGAGTTTTTAAATATTATATTCAATTATGTTTTTAAAAGATTTTACTAAAAGGAGAGATATTTGGTTAATTCTGAGCAACTTCTTTTAAAATTCTATAAAGAAATGCTTAAAATTAGATATTTTGAAAAAGAAGCCATTAAATTATGGGATCAAGGTAAAATTAAAGGTACTATTCATCCCTATATTGGACAGGAAGCTATTGCTGTAGGAGTTTGCCAGGCATTAGAGAAAGAAGACTATATAGTAAGTTCTCATCGAGGTCACGGACATTACCTTGCTAAAGGAGGAAGTTCATCAAAGTTGATGGCAGAACTTTTAGGAAAGTCAACAGGATGTTGTAAGGGCCGTGGTGGCTCAATGCATGTTGCAGATTTCGGAACTAATAACCTTGGTGCTAACGGTCTTGTTGGAGCAGGTTTGGGTATTGGCGTGGGGGCTGCGTTGACCAGTAAATTAAAAAAACTTGGACATGTTTCTGTTGCGTTTTTTGGAGAAGGCGCTACCGGGCAAGGAATGTTCCATGAAGCATTAAACATGTCAGCAATCTGGAAGCTACCCATCATCTTTGTATGTGAAAATAATAAGTACGCTGTATCTACTGACAGTAGTTATTCGATACCTGTAAAAGATGTTGCAGAAAGGGCAAAAGCTTATAATATTCCTGGTATAGTAATTGATGGCAATGATCTGATATCAGTTTATGAGGCAGCAATAAAATATATAGAAAGAGCAAGAAATGGTGGTGGCCCAACTTTGATTGAATGTAAAACATATCGTTGGGAAGGACATTATCATGGTGAGCCACAAGTATATCGAAGCAAGAACGAGGTTGAAGAATGGAAAGAAAGATGTCCTATAGTTCGATTTGAAAAATATCTTTTAAATAAAAAAATAAAACAAAGTAAGTTAAATGCTATAAAAAATAGTGTAAGAAGTGAAGTGGAAGAAACAGTAATATTTGCTGAGGAAAGTCCTGATAATACAGATGAAACAATATTTGAATATCTGTATGCAGATTAATTAAAGAAAGAGGAAATGACCAGAACAATATCATATTTGGATGCAATCAAATAAGCAATGCGTTAAGAAATGTTAAGAGACCCTAACGTAATACAAATAGGGTGTGATATTGGTCTTCATGGTGGAGCTTTTGGGGTAACACGCGGCTTATTTAGTGAATTTGGTAAAGAAAGGATCATTGATACTCCAATTTCCGAAGGCACAATTATAAGTTGTTCAATAGGTGCTGCAATTACCGGATTACGTCCAATTGCCGAGATAATGTTTATTGACTTTTCAACACTTGCGATGGATCAGATTGTAAATCAAGCTGCTAAAATAAGGTATATGCAAGGTGGTCAGGTAACTGTTCCAATGGTTATACGCTTTCCCGAGGGTTCTGGTTACAAAGGAACAGCAGCACAGCATTCGCAATGTCTGGAAGCATTGTATGCACATATTCCTGGTCTCAAGATTGTATTACCATCAAATCCATATAATGCAAAGGGGCTTTTAAAAGCAGCCGTCAGGGACAACAATCCAGTTATTTTTATAGAGCATAAAAGTCTTTATGATACAAAAGGAGATGTTCCCGAAGATGATTATACGGTTCCCATTGGTAAATCAAGAGTAGCACGTGAAGGTAAGGACATCACAATAGCTTCATATTCATATATGGTAAGTGTTGCTCTAAATGCTGCTGAAAAACTGATTAAAGAAAATATCAGTTTAGAGATCATAGACCTCTTGTCGATACAGCCAATTGATATAGAACCTGTCATCAGGTCTGTAAAAAAGACCGGAAAGCTTATCGTAACTCATGAGGCCTGTAAAACTTGTGGTATAGGTGCAGAAATATCATCCCAGATAATCGAATCGGCATTTGATTATTTGGATGCACCCATAGTACGTGTAGCTACTAGAGATTTGCCTATTCCATTTAATAATCCTGAAGAGAAGGCAGTAATTGTAAGTGAAGCTAAACTTATAGAAGCTGTAAAAAAGATAATTTGAATTCTATTTAAAAACTTTATCAACAAATTCTTAAAACAGTGAAATAAGAAGTAAAACATAAGATTGGGGAGTAAAAATGAAAGAAAATATCGGTTTTATCGGATTAGGAATAATGGGAAGACCAATGGCAAAGAATCTTTTAAAAGCAGGGTATTCCCTTTCAGTATATGATATTGTTTCCACCGCTGTAGAGGAAGTAGTTAAAGTAGGAGCTGGAGGGGGTTTATCGTCTAAAGATGTAGCTCAAAAGAGTGATATTATAATCACTATGCTTCCTAATTCACCAGAAGTTGAAGAAGTTTTGATGTGCAAAGAGGGTATTTTAGAAGGAATAAAACCAGGAAGTATATATATAGATATGAGTTCAATTGACCCACTTGTATCAAAAAAATTATCGGAAAAAGTAATAGAAAAAGATGCTATTATGCTTGATGCACCTGTAAGTGGTGGAGAACCAAAAGCTGTTGATGCTACATTATCTATTATGGTTGGGGGCCCAAAAGAAACTTTTGATATAGTAGAGCATATTTTAAAAGTAATGGGCTCTTCTGTAGTTCTTATAGGAGAGATTGGTAGTGGAAATGTTACAAAACTGGCAAATCAAGTAATAGTAGCTCTAAATATTGCTGCTATGTCTGAAGCTATGGTTTTGGCAAAAAAAGCAGGAGTTGACCCCGAAAAAGTCTATAATGCCATACGTGGAGGTCTTGCAGGAAGTAATGTTCTTGATGCCAAAACACCAATGGTTTTAAAAAGAAATTTTAAGCCAGGCTTCAGGATAGAACTTCATATAAAAGATTTAGCCAATGCTCTAAACACGGCACATGAAATAGGAGTTCCATTGCTATTAACAAGTATTGTTTTTGAGATTATGCAAGCTTTAAAAGTAGACAATAAAGAAAAAAATGATCATGGTGGGATAATCCAGTTTTATGAAAAATTAGCAAATATAGAGGTGAAAAAATAAAGAGGAGTATTCAAATTGATAATTGATATACATGCTCTTATTGGTTATGATTGACAGCGAAAAGGGTATTGTATATTATTGAGATATGTAATACATCATATATATTCTTTTATTATAGAAAAGACAGTAAATCAAAAGTGAAACCAGATTTTAAACAATTATACAGATTAGCAAATGAACTAAGAAGAGATATATTGGAAATGGTGGGGTCTTTACGTAGAGGACATTTTGGCGGTTCATTTTCATGTGCTGAGATAATTACTGTTCTTTATTTTCATAAAATGAAAAATTTTTCTAAAGATGTAAATAACAAATCAAGAGACCGCTTTATTATGAGTAAAGGCCATTCGGGACTTACTCAATATGCTGCATTAGCTAGGTTGGGATATTTCCCTAAAGAGGAGCTTAAGACACTAAAAGAATTAAACTCCAAGCTTCAGGGACACCCAGATATGCGAAAACTGCTTGGTATAGAAGCTAATACAGGATCCCTGGGTCAAGGACTTTCAATTGGTAATGGCATAGCTAAGGCATTAAAAATGGATAAAAACAATGCAACTGTATATTTACTTCTAGGAGACGGCGAACTAAATGAAGGGCAAGTATGGGAAGCCGCAATGTTTTCTACACATTATAAGCTGGACAATGTAGTTGTAATTATTGATAAAAATAGTATTCAGGCAATGGGATTTACCTGTGACCGGATGGATATGAAAGATATCGGGCTAAAGTTCCAAGCCTTTGGCTGGGAAGTGTATAGTGTTGACGGTCATAATATTGAAGAACTTATAGATACTCTTAAAAAGTGTGATTCCAGACACGGAAAGCCAAAAGTTATTATAGCTCATACGATTAAAGGTAAGGGATTAAAAATTGCGGAAAATAGAGCTGCATTCCATAATAATGAATTAACCAAAGAGCAATATGAGGAAGCGCTTATAGATATTAATAGAGAAATAGGTGGATAATATATGGAACCTAAACATAATCCAAGAGAAGAGTATGGTAAAACATTACTGACTTTAGCAAAAAATAATAAAAATATTATTGCTCTAGATGCAGACTTATGTAAATCCACAATGGGGTATTATGTAGAAAAAGAATTACCTGAACAGCATATTGAAGTGGGTATTGCAGAACAAAATCTGTTAGGGACAGCTGCAGGATTGGCAATAGAAGGGAAAATACCTTTTACGCATACATTTGCTGTTTTCATTACTGGAAGGGCATATGATCAAATAAGGCAGGCAATATCAATTGCTAAGTTAAATGTAAAAATTATTGGTTCTAGCGCTGGTTTGTCTAATTTTGGTGATGGAGCCACACATCAGTCAATTGAAGACATCTCACTCATGAGATCTATACCTAATATGACCGTTATTTGTCCTTGTGATGCTATACAGACTAGTGCAGCAGTAAAGGTTATAAGCAAATATAAAGGGCCAGTATATTTAAGGATTAGTCGTAACGATATGACTGATATTTGTCAAAAAGAAGAGTTTGAGATAGGCAAGGTATATGAAAGAAAAAGCGGAACCGATGTTACAGTTTTTGCAACAGGAATAATGGTACAGAAAGCTTTAGAAGCAGCAGATATTTTGAAAAATGAAAATTTATCTTTACAAGTTATAGATATTCCTACAATTAAACCAATAGACCGTGAAGCTGTTATCCAGATCTGCCGCAGGACCAAAGCTGTTGTAACTGCTGAAGAACACAGTATCATTGGGGGACTTGGAAGTGCTATAACAGATTCTTTGAGACTTGAAAAGATTCCGATTGAATTTCTAGGGATTGAAGATTTTTTTGGCCAGTCATGTAATGAACCTGAGCCTCTTCTTGAATATTATGGTTTAACTGTAGATGGAATAATCACTAAAGTGAAAAATGTGCTAAATTATAAGTAGAGATAATTGCGAATATTTTTTAAAGAAACATGAATTATTGGAAAAAAGATTATTAAAATATAAAAAAAGTAATATAAATGGCAAAATTTGAACAAAGTTTAATAAAAGAACTTGAAGAAAAAGCTTATAAAATCAGGGAACTTACTATAAAGTTAATGGCGCACGGACACCTTGGGCATCCAGGTGGTTCTATGTCCGAAACAGAAATACTTTCAGTACTATATTTTTACGAATTGAAAATTAATCCTAGCAATCCAAAATGGGAAGAAAGGGACAGATTTGTATTATCCAAAGCAAATGCATGTAATGCCCAGTATGCAGCTCTGGCAATTAGGGGTTTTTTTAAAGAGGAAGAATGCTTTACTTACGGGGACATAGATAGCAGATTACAAAGTCATCCATGTATGATAAAGACACCTGGAGTTGATATGACTGCAGGTTCTTTGGGTCAAGGGTTTTCAGCTGCAGTGGGTATGGCATGGGCGTGCCGTCATTTAGGAAAGTTTAACCATATATTTTGTATGATAGGAGATGGTGAATGCCAGGAAGGACAGATCTGGGAAGCTGCTATGAGCGCTGCGCAATATAAATTTGATAATCTTACTGTAATACTTGATTACAATAAGGTTCAAGCCAAAGGATATATTTATGAAGAAATAAATATTGAACCTATAAAAGATAAATGGAAAGCATTTGGATGGCAGACAATTGAAATCGATGGACATGATATAGAGCAGATACTCCAAGCATTTTACAAGGCTCGCTGGATGAATAGAAATGGGAAACCTACAATAATTATTGCACATACTATCAAGGGTAAGGGAGTTCCATGGATGGAGTTTAATTCAGCATGGCACACACATGCTCCTATTGGTGATGAAGCAGAACAAGCATTGAAAGATTTAGCGAAGAGTTATAATAGACCATATAAAAAGGGTGCAATACAATGAAAGAGATGAGAGATATTTTTGGTGAAAAAATTGTTGAATTAGGAAAGAAGAATGATCGCATTATCGTTTTAGATGCAGATTTAAATACATCTACAAAAATAGATAAATTTAAATTTATATTTCCCTCTCGATTCCTACAGGTTGGAATAGCAGAACAAAATATGTTTGGAATAGCTGCAGGGTTAGCTTCGTGTGATTTAATACCTTTTCCAACAACTTTTGCGGTATTTTCAACCAAGAGAGCTTGTGATCAAGTAAGCATATCTATTGCTTATCCTAAATTAAATGTCAAAATACCTGGTAGTTATTGTGGAATTTTCACTGGTAAATCAGGAGCAACTCACCAATCTGTTCAGGATCTTGCAATAATGCGTTCCATGCCAAACATGAGGGTTCTAGCTGCAGGTGATGGAAATGAATTGGAACAAATGATGGATGCGATGGTAGAATATGAAGGACCTGTGTATTTTAGAGTACTAAGACCTGCAGTACCGCCAGTTTTTGATGATAAATATACATTTAATTGGAAACCAATTTTATTAATTAAAGGAAAAGATATTGCTATTGTTTCTACTGGTGCGATGACATATATGTCACTTCAAGCAGCGTCGGAGTTAAAGAAAAAAAAAGTAGATGCTGCAGTAGTACATGTGCCGTGTTTGAAACCTTTAGATCCGGAGCTGCTAGTAAAAATAGCAGAAGAATGTGGTGCAATTGTAACAGTAGAGAACCATAGTATTATTGGTGGTTTAGGGGGTGCTGTTTGCGAGTTGCTTTCAGAACATTGTTCAGTACCAGTGAGTCGAATAGGGGTAAGAGATTTATTTGTAGAAACAGGTGAGAATGAAGATATTCTTAAGAAATATGGTTTAACTGTAGAAAATATAAAGAAAGAAGCATTAGATCTATTGGAAAAAACAAAATAAATTTGATAATCGATTTTGAAAGGTAGTACTAATTGACACCAATTAACAAGATATTAAAAGTAAAAATAAGTGATGAAGTAATGGAACAGATGAAGGGAAACATCATCACAGGTGAATGGGCAGCAGGAAATAAAATTCCAAGTGAAATGGATCTAGTTGATTTATTTGGTGTAAGTAGAATTTCTGTTAGAAATGCCATACATCAACTTGTAGGGATGGGTTTATTAGTAATTAAAAGAGGTGAAGGTACATTTGTGAACGATGCTATCCCAGCCCAGTATTTCAATATCCTTCTTCCCCTGTTAATGGTAGAGAAACCAAGTATTGTTGATGTATTTGAGTACAGATGCATTCTTGAGAGTAAATCAGCCGCTCTTGCTGCAAAAAGAGCTTCTAAGAAGGATATAAAAACATTGGAAGAGATTTGTGATAAACTAAAAGGAACTAAAGATTATGATACATATATAAAGTTTGATGTAGCTTTCCATTCAGTTATTGCATCAGCAACAAGAAACTCTGTAATTATAAAAATAACTGCTATCCTAGCGGATATATTAAGAAGCACAATGCGTGAAGCTGTAGAATTTGTCGGAATTGAAAAAGGTAATTACTTTCATTCTGAGCTATGTAAGGCAATTAAAAAAAAGGATATTAAATTGTCTGAAAAATTAATGAATAAACATGTTAGTAGTTCGTTAGAAGTTGTGAAGAAGAAAGCTAATTTATAATCAACTAATGGTGCATATGCCCCTAGGTCTATACAGATAGTATAATAGAGACCCTAATTTTGTTTAAAAAATTTCTATTTATTCTAGTAGTAATCCTATAATTTTATATTTAAAAT
>SDBT01006386.1_pt1 | contig 19565 bp, 36 predicted proteins | sample 2277101 | NCBI WGS metagenome assembly SDBT01 (sample SAMN10404973, study PRJNA504765) | marine sediment metagenome | isolation source: marine sediment core GS10_PC15, 103 cmbsf | place: Arctic Ocean: Southern Knipovich Ridge | collected 2010 | reverse complement strand
ATTGGCTCTATGTTTTCTTTCGGGATCTCGTTCTCGTTCGCTTTACGTTTGCTTTCTTCGTACCTCTCGAGAGCCCTGGCAAGTTTGGGAGATTTACTGCTTCCTCCAGACTTGGCTGAGTTACTGACAGTATCCAGTAGATAAGCCTATTATCTGGCAGATCTACAGGATCTTTTTTCAATACATCGCTATCTAGCCCTTCTAAATGCCATGCTTTTATTATATGGAAACGCGTTTCCCATTCAAAGTGTGCCCAATGTCGTTCGTCGTCTTCGGGCTGACCTTTTCCTGCATACTTCCACCATTCGTGATACTCACTTGCTGATAGATACAGTGGCGTAACTATTCTTCCAGGCCATCTCTCGAACGGGGATGGAAAGGCTAGTCTGTTAGATTCAATTCTTTCAGGATGTAAATGCTCATCCATATCCTTTGTTACAAACTCTGGTACGGTAAGCGTCTTTACATCGTCAGGCATGGGCAGCCTTTGTGAATGACTCAACAACTAAAGTAATTGCAACTTCGTTTGGGTTGTTTGAATCAGCGTCTGCCATTGGATGAGGAATCGTTTGGACATCAACATTGGTTAATGTTGTTTGAATCATTCCCGTTGTCGAGCCCGCAGGAGTTACCTTCATGTTTCCTATTACTCGTGTAACGTCGAAGAACTCTTGGAAAATTTCTAGAGCACTTAGATTGTCAGTACCCCATTCTCCAGCGGAACCCTTGGAGTAGTCGTCAACGATATTTAACGTCCACACCGTTGCATTAACCTTGGAGCTAATGGTCTTGATAGGGTTGCTATCTGCTGTTACATAAACCTCAGAGTACTCTTTGGTTCTTGGTGTGGTTTCCTCTAGCTTTCTTAGAGCGCCGTCAATGTTTATAGCTTCGGCCGTAATAAAAGCTGCTATTGCGGACACATCTCCGGCCGATATTGTCACTTCCAATTCTCCGCGATCTGGAACATAACTATTGATTGTTTTTGCCATGACTAAAATTCCTTATTTTGTCTAGGTTTCTGACAATATTCCTTTCTTCTTGAGCAATCTTAGATCCGCTGCTGTCAAATGCGGAAATGGTAGCCCTTCTGGAACTTGTCCGACTTCGACTATTGTTTCTGATAGTTGGTGATCGGGATTGTGATAAATAATCCTCTTTCTAACCAAATAGAGTTTATCCTCAGTATCGTTCATGCAGTAAATAACCTAAATGGAATTTCAGCTAGTCTTGTCTCGGGCATTCCCCTCGGCTGACGCGGCCGAAGCGTCGGATAAGGGACTATTGCCTTCAACCATGTTTTGCTCCTGTCTTCGGTTATCGCATTGATTAATAAATCTTCTGCCTCATTCAAATCTCTTTCTGCTTCTTCTTGCGAATCTTCGGTTAATTCAAAATGAGCAAATAGCACTATATTGAAATCAGCTCTTGGCACACTGTCGCTTGCAGTTTGTAATCCGCCTTGCTGTTCTCCACCCATGTAAAATACACACGCATATCGTTTGTATTTTTCCGGTGCTACTCTATATCCATAAACCTTAGACCAATTATTCGGTAATGTATCTTCTATGATGACCACAAGGTCATCGAGATAGTCGTTTATTGTAGCCATTTTTATCTATTCTGCAATCTAATCAGGGAACAGTTCTCCTCCTTCCGACCAAGGAACCTCTTCTGTGTCTATCCATTTTCCACCGGTGAAAACTCCTGCTGGTATATTAAACGATGGCACTGGGTCAAAGAATCTACTTTCGTAATATCCTACTATTTTTGCCCCAACTGCATCTATCACTCCTTTAAATTCATAACTGTTCATAGCATACTCGAACCATGGTTCTTGATAGTTGTGTAACCTGGCTCCATACTCACTTGGAATCCCTCCTAGCTTGGGATGTGGTGGTGCATCTGGATCTACTGCTACCAAAGCTAACCAGTCTCCTGTTTTTCCTCCTCCTCCCCCTCCTAGTTCTAAACTTCCTCCATCTGGTAATACTTGTGCGAAATGATACCTGCGTAGATGACCTGTCCAATATGGTGATAGTGGTCTAACTATAGACAGTAGCCCTGTTGATAAATTGGTCATGGCGCTTCGCATCATTCGGCCATATCCAACAAAGAAATTTTCAAGCCTCATATCTAGCTCGATTAACTTTCTATCGTCTATATTCCCAAAAGCCGGTATTAAACCTCCTAATGTAGCTGATGGTACTCCACCTAATGACTTGCCTACATCTCCTATGGGTACTTGTGATCCTTCTGCCATTATTCTTCATCCTCTATATGCAGCTCGTAAAATGCTGGATTTATTGTTGGCCATGCCTTCACCTTTCTGATTCGATAGTTCTTTGCGCCACTAACTATTAACCTATCGCGTTCCTTCGGCTCTCCTGTAGTTCTTAGAGCCCAACACATCAAGATAGATGAAGGCGAGCCGTATCTAAATCGTTCTTTTTCGTCGTTGTTAAGTTCGATAGGTGGGGTAAACCTAACACCGCCATCAATAACGTCCATATCTCCTTCGTGCGTTGGAGAATCCTTTAGTCTTTCCAGGCTTGCTTTCTCTGTTGCAAGATATTTTAATGCTGAATCGTGGTAGTTGTATCGTTGCATTATATTGCGCCTGTGGTTCGATCTCGCCTCATTCTGATACTGAAGGTTGCGCTTTGATCGTCTGTGAATCCGTATTGCTTCCGAAGTGTCTCTGCGTGGCGCATGTAGTTTCGGCTAATATGCCTGGGATCCACTAAGCTACCAAACATAGTTCTCGGTACGCTAGACCAGGCCATTGCCATCTGTTCGCAAATACGCGCTGCTGCTCGACCAATGATTGAGGCTTCTTGTTCGTATAGATGCCAAAGCTCATCATCTGTGTAGTTCTTGCCGTTTGGCCGGATACCTCGCTCTATGTCGTTGTCGCCTGTTTCTAATCGAACTTGAGCGATAGCTTTTTCTCGTGTGTCTGCTGAATTGAGTCTGTATGTGAATTCTACTTCGTCAGCCATTTCGTTACCCTTGCAGTTGTATATAAATCGTAATGGCAATAAATAGAAGATTGGTTATCCCTAAACCGCCTATTATCCACTTCGCACGATCATAAGCTATCCAAATTTCTCTTACTTGGTTATGGAGTGCTGGTACACCGAGTATCTTCGAACCGTGAAGGATTATATTTATCTCCTTTACTTGTTCTGCTATACCACGTTGGTCCTCTCGTATTTCCTCGAGTTGGGTAACAACTTGTTTTCTAAATTCCGTTTCCGTCAAAGACATGAGGAATTTCCTCTAATTCTTCCATTTGTGGAACTGGGTAGAACAGAATCTCCCTCTTTATTGCTCCTAGTGCGCCTTCTATTAGAGCAATTGTATCTCGGTCGCTTATTTCTATTCCAATACCTCTGGCGAGATATTGTAGTTGCATCTTAGCATAAATTATACGTTTTTCACCTGTATCTAATGGTACTAATTGCTCAGCTGCATCAACTACCAAATCGGCGAAGTCTCGTAGTTGGATATTCTTAGAAACTGTTATTTCCGTGTCTATTTGTTGAGCCTTTGCATTTAATATCTTCACCGCATACTTGGTTAAGATTGCAAATAGAATTGGTATGACAACAACCGACATTTTGATAAGGGCGCTAACTAATTCCTGCATCAGTTCGTCAGACATTAACCACTCTCCTTTATATTCGCTTGCTGCTTCATTAAAATCCTCATTTCAATTGCATCGGCTATGATCTTCTGTTTCTGTTCCTCTTCTTTCTTTGTTTCTTGAGCTTCCTTGCGCAATTGTTTTAGCCTCTTGTCAAATTCGTCCTTGTCTGCTGGTCCCAGTGTAAACGACGCAAACAAGCCGTCTATTTCTTCCTGGGACAGATGCGAGAAACCCAGTATAGCTCCTGGCATTACAAGCTCGTTATCCACCCTGTCTGTGCCATGGTATACGATTGGTTTTAAAACCATGTATTTTTTTGTCATAGTGCAATCTTCTTTCTAGGGATTCTCAAATAGAGCTACTGTTAATCCCACTTCTGTGGAATAGGTCATCTGAACACGGCCGTTAGAGTCGTTGTATACGTTCCGGTCTAGATCTCCGACTTGTGTATCGTCTGTGCCTAATATTGTTACCGTTCTGTCCGCTACGGCTAATCCGTCTGTTGTGGCCTGTGTTACAAGCGTTAATGTTCTAGTCGATGCGTTGGTGTTTTTGAACCAAAGAATTGTCTTGCCATCGTTGGCGAATTCGTCGCCTCCCGAGGCACATGCGTTTTCGGTTAATTGTGTACCTGTTTTCGCTATGGTTTGAACTGCTAGAGTTGCCATTGTTTAGCACCTTATATGCGTTAATAAAAAAGGGCGGCGGGAGCAATCGCCGCCCTCTTCATAACCACTAATTTGCTGTATCTGCTTTCTTCTTTCTTGGCCGGCCGCGTTTTGGCGCAGCTTGCTTCGAAGAGTATCCTGCGTCCTTTGGACATCTGCCCTGACCGGATCGCGCTTCGTCCTCATTTCGAGCATACCAGGCCGTTGTAAGTAACGTACCGCATATGCAACAAGTGTTCGGTAGACCGACTGTTGTTAGCTGAAATTCCGTATTGGTCATTTACTAGCTGATAGTAGGTGTAATGTAATCACCAGAAGCTGCAATAAGAGTAAGTACGGCGTTGGTTCGATCTTCACCGATTCCAAAAGCGTGCTCTGCTCTTAGTACTGCTAGAGAGATAGGGTCGTTTACATATCTTCCCGGTAAGACGTTCCATCCAAATCCCCTTGCAGGGTCGATACGCAGGCGTAACGGGTTAAGCGCTGAACCAGAACCGTATGGTTTGTAGAGCCCGAAGATATTAGTCGGTACGCGAGGTGTAAGCCAAACATAGACTAATCCCTTATCAGTCGTTATTGCACCTCGGAATTCTTCAATTCCCGGTAATGTGGACCTGTCTGTACCGGCCGCAGTATCCTGATATGCAATACCAGGCCATGTTGGACCTAGCCATTCGGTAAAGGCGCTGTATGTCGCACTATCTGCGTCAGAACCGCACAAAACATAGGGCGCTTTATGTCCATGTTCCCACAAGTGATCAACGGCCGTATTGATGGCAGCGATCGCAAGTGGAGTAGTTCGCAGGTAATGGTCGTGTGTACTCAAAAAGGTTGTTCCGTCTGGGGATGGACGTGGGATCCATGTAGAATCTGTAACTCCACCGTCAGCAAACGGTACGGAAGCGCCGGCTGTCGCGCCTACTGCTTCCACTTCCATTTTGAAGAAACGGCTTAAAAGTAACTGTTGGAACTGGTTTCGAATATCGTCAACAACAACCTGCAGATCGGCCTCAAGTTGATTTCGTCGGCGATTTTCTAAACTAAGCATAGTCCAACCTAGTGATCGCGAATACATTTTAACTGGGATCATATGCCCAGTTGTTTTTCCCCTATAGGGGTCTGGGACCGAATACTCGGTCATTTCCTGAATTACGCCACCGGTGTACGTTCCGTATTCCAATTCTGGTGTGTCCTGAATTGCAAATAGGCCGCTGTAGTGCGGCAATCGCAAAAACTCCCCCGATACCGCATTGGCGACATCTTGAGACTCCTGCAACATCTGATCGAACGTCGCACCATCGCGCAATTCTAGTTTTTTCATTTCGGCGAGATCCCAAAGGGGGTGTAACACCTGATCCTTCATATCGCCAAAGCCTAAGACTGCCATGATAATGTTTCCTTCACATTGTTAAAAGTAGAGCGAACTTTAAAAGTGTACGTTACTACAATACTGCTACCTGATAAGTAAAGGGATTTACGTTTATGATGTCTGCGGCAATAACTTGCCCGACAACCCAAACGAAGTCCCCTGAAGCCGGGGCTGCTGCAGCATCTGCTATGTTACCGGCTGTTACTGATACGAAAGCCAAGTCACCGGGAGTTGCGGCGGTCCATCCGGCTACGCTACCAAAAATTGTAACGTCAACCATATCACCGGCTACAAACGTTAAGATACCCTTGCTTCCAACCGCAGTAACTATACCGATAGCCATTGATGTAGCAGCGGCGTCAGCGTCAGCGACCTCTACGTCACCGTCTGCGGCAACGTAGACTGCATCTCCGATCCCACCTGCCCCGCCAGCCGCATACGGCTTTGACACCGATCCAACTAGAGGACGAATATCGGCTGCTACAAAAGCTATATCTGTCATGAGATTTTGTCCTTAGTAAATACTATATCGGCGCTTGATTCCTTCTCGTCTGGCTTTCTCTTCCGTTTTGGTATCGCTTGTACCTTTGCCTGACGCATTGGTATTTACGGATTTTCGGCCGGTGGAGACTGTCGTGAATTCCGCGCCATGTTCTGTTAGATACGATAGCCTATCAACTAGAGGCATTGCGTCAATAAGTGGCGTGACGTGATCGGGAATTTCCATCGTTTTCATTTGCGCTTCTACGAATGTCTTAATGGACTTATTCGCTGCTAACAAACTTTCGTCACTTACTTTTTGACTCTGCTCAATAGTTCCAAGCCTTTGCACTTCTGCCTGGGCTTTTTGCAGTTCGGTCATATTGGCCGTTTCTGCATCTTTTTGCTGCTTGATAAGGGTCTTGAGCGCCTCTGCGTTCTCGAATCCCAAATCCTTGAGCAATCTATCCCTGGCTTCCGTTCTGGCCTGTCCGACCATTTGATTTACGCTATCTTGGTCGAATGTTTTGCCGTCACTTGCTTGCTGCTGCTGGCTTGGGGCTGGCTGCTGCTGCTTTGTAACTGGCGGTTGACTTCCATCTCCGGCCGAGGTAGCCGGTTGACCTGTTTGTTCGCCCTCTTTTTTCTGTGAAGTCTGTTCACCCTCTATGGGTATTGGCATGTTTTCCCTTCCGGCTTTTTACCGTTGCCGTAACGTAGTTTGAAAAATTAATGAAATTTAGAACTTTTACCGGTTTCTTCTGCTTTTTTCATGTTGGCACTGTAAGAAGATAGGATTTTATCAACGCTAATATCTCGTCGTCCTAATTCATACGCGGCTAACACTCCCGAGCTAATCCACCTTTCTACATCTTCCTCTGTTTCAAACTTTTTACCTTTAATCGAGTTAGCGATCGCTTGTAAAGGTATGTGATCGCCATCTCTTGCCGATGATTCTATCACAAGTTGTAAAATGATGGCAGTACCAAATTCTGTTGTGCTGGATAGACCATGTGCTTTACTAAGCCGGCGTAGTCTCTCCATCTGAGCTTGGTGCTTCACTTGCGGAGTTTCCATGTTCAGCTTGGGCCGTCTGCGAAACTTGCGATTGCTCATTTAGTCCTCCTGTTTGGGCCATAACAACTTCTGGTCCTATGCCCAGTTCGTGTTCTGCTAGATTGTCAATTAGGAATTGTGCCGCTTGTTCTGGCGTGTAGTTCCATATCTCTTGTAATATCTGTACCTCTGGTACTCCTGCATCCCGTTTGGCTTGAGCCTCTTTTTGTAGATGATTCATATCTCTGCGTTCGGCCGGAGCAAACTGGGCTGTGATCATGGCTCTTTCATCCATATTGCCGCTGTTAAATAAATTCTCCATCTTCCTAGCGACATCCATTAATCCTGCCCAGGATCTGCCCCACAAACCCATTAACTCATTTATTCGGGCTACGAGCTCAGCATCTCCCTGCTTTAGTGTTTCTGACGAGGCTACGGCTTTTGAAAAGATGAAATTGCTAACCGGTAGAGCTCCTACGAAACTTGCGTATATAGCTGTCTTGTCAAGCGCCTGAAGTAATGGATCTATAGGCGCTGGCGGAATGGCTTCTAACTTTGCCTCTCTTGGACTCTTTGATGGACTTCCAATTATCTGCCGAGGTGCAACTTGGAGGACATTGGCTCCATCTTCCGCTGGTGGCTTGCCGTCCGTAGTCGGATAGAATCCAAAAGCTACAAGTATTTGATGTCCTGTCATAAGCAGCGCATTCGAGAAGGCCACCCATAGTTGGTCCATGGTCGCCTGCAATCCCCATATTCTTTTACCTCCCGGTTCATATTGCTCATTTCTAAAATGTATCACTGGTAAAGGTAGAGATACTCCTGCCTCTGTCTGGTTTTCTGTCCACCAGATAGGCCATTGCTCGTCGTCTTCGTCTTGCCACTGTTCCCACTCTCCTGAATCTCCAAAAATGTATTTCTCGATTCTTGCCGGGAGATATTCTCCTTCTAGCTCGGGCTTCCCCTGTTCAGCAATATACAACGTCATACGTTGTCTGTCTTTTATTTCTTCATCTTCAAAAAATTCCTCTATCCACCTCTTGGACACCATATCTAGTGGCTGGTTGATGTCATCATGCCTGTAATGGGCCTTGCACCCATTATTAGATCCCTGTATTCCCTTCCAGTCGACACCAGCATCTGTATATCTCTCGTGGATATACGCCCTAATAATCCCTGTTTGTGCTGGATCTGGTGGATATTCATAGAATTCATCAAAATCAAGAATGACGAAAGCCTCTCCGTCTCTTTCTGCCCATCTGTGTAAATCCTTTGATAATGTTTCCAGGTTGTTGACTTCGTAAAACTTTTTTCCCCATTGGGTGATGTTCTTCAGTAGATCTTCTTCAACTGCTGGCCCTTGGTCTGTTTCGGCCGGGGAACTGACCTTGAATCCCTGTAGAGTGATACGGCGAATCGTTGTGTCTATGGCAATAGACATAAGATTAACTCCCTCCACATCCGTCTCGTCTGCCCCTATGAAAATATCTCCTGCTGTGTCTGCTAGTTCCTCGTCCATGTAGCCAGCATACAATTCTCTGCCCTTAATTATTCTTGCCTGGAGCTCTTTTTCTTCATTCTCCTGATGTAGCAAAAACGCCAGGACAGCCAAATTTACTTCTCGAGGTAATATCATTATATTGCCTTTCGGTATGGTTTCATATTGTAGTTGATCACCAGCATTTTCGTGTGCCAGTAGAATAGTGTCTTTGTTTTTTCGTGGAAATTATACATCATCATCCACGTTCCCGATATGGGGTCGTCGGGTTCTTCGTTCATAAGTGTAAGTCTCTTATTTATAGGCAAAACTTCTTCCGTGACTAAATTTATGCCCATAGACTGCCCCTCGTCGTAATTTACTTTTATTGTTTCTAGTGGAGCGTCTAGATGAACTACCCATTCCGATTGATAAAAAATTTCTCCTAGTTTCTTCTTCATTCTGGCCGCGAATCTTGCAATTGATAACAGACCCATTATTTGCTGATGTATCGTTAGATCTTCTTCCTGCATATTCAAAACTGTCATTTAGTACCTTATTTGGAAAGTTTGAGAACCTAATAGCATTGGTCGTTCCATCAGAGCTATTTTTACTGCATCGTATGCATCATCTCCACCTACCCCGAATTCGTCGGCATTGGTTTTAAGTACATCCTCCGGCCGACGCTCATCTACAAGCATGTTCGGTAACTGCTGAATCAGTTCTCGACAATTCCGAGTAATGAACCATGTTGCCGGTAGACCTTCCTTCGGGTTTCCTAGTCGCCTTGCAATTTGTGCCGCGCCATTTATCCGGTCTATGTCCCCACGGGTCCACTGGATTCCTAAATCTGCAAACTGCTCCGCGATTGTCAGACCGTCTGGATGTCCTCCGCGATTGGCCCATATATCGTGTCCTGCAACGTATGTTTGTATACCGCTGATTCTTCTGTGCCATCTGGCTGTTTCCTCTTTGATAGAAGCATATACTTCGGCAACCAGTCTACGGTTTAGATTATACTCTGCAAATGTTACAACTGCACCATCCGGCCTCATCGTGTGCCACAATATCGCACATGGATGCGCCCAACCCCAGTCCATGCTTATCCAGATAGGCCATTCTAATGGCACTTTCTTCATTTCGTCTATCACATGAATAGCTTCATCAAAGTGGATAAAGAATGTCCCTGCTCCAACGTCCCAGTCTCCGTCCCGCCACAACAGTGCAAGCATCCCGGTTAATTGCTCTAAATACTTCTTGTATTCTGGATTTATAAATGGGTTGTCTTTCCAGCCCATTGGAATGAATCTAGTCATTGTTTCGGCTTCGGCGGTCGTCCCCTCTCGGAATGGAACCACAAATGTGGATCTAAAATCTGCGTGACCGATTCCTCCAGGATTAGCCGCGTTATAAGTTCTTGGCCTCCATCCTGGCTTACCAGTTCTAAGAGAACCATGTAACTGGTCGATTTTGACCTGGCTGAGCTGCGTTGCTTCTTCTTTGACGATAACATCGAATTCAATCCCGACATACTTGTCTATGTCTCCTTCGTTTTTAAAATGACCGACTACAATTGTGGATTGGTTAGGAAACTTGATTAAACCTTCGTTTCTGTTGTAAACGTGATTTAACCCCATGATTGTCTTTGATCTAAGCTGATCTAGTGCTTTTCGCCCCGCCTTTTGCACCAGGCGCAAATAAAGAACATCAAGACCTGGAAAGCGCTGGCAATCATCTAATGCCACTTGTGACATAATTCCATGGCTCTTTGCTCCTCCTCTCGCTCCACCCATTGCGATATGAATAGGTCCATCCTCTTTATCCGCTTCGCGAGCCGCTGCATGAAACTCCCACTGCTTTTTTGTTGGTATGTATCCTCCCATTGCAAAGTTACGAATTTGTTCTGGCGGAGCACCTACTTCCTTCGCGGTTTTAACCATTTCGTAAATTGCTTTTTCAAAGTCTTTTTCTTTGGTTTCCAAATCGGATTTTTCCTTTAGGGAGAGAAGATTATATTTCTATATTGTTTATTGGTTAATAATAGACTATTTATATATAAGAGAGAGAGGGCTCATATATGAGCCCTGGATGGTCCTACCGGTCCAACCGGTCTGACCGGTCAGACCACCCCCTCTACCTCTAGGTCTTTTTCTTTTATCCCAAATTATATCCCAAATTATATCCCAAGAGCCAGGGCTCATATATGAGCCCTGGCTCGTAGCCAGGGCTTAAATTTAAGCCCTGGCTTTTTAGCCTCCTTTTTGGGTCTTTTTATTGTCTTTTTCGACCTTTCCTGAGCCCTTGCATTGGCTGCATTTCACAAGTTTATTTGTGCCGTTTTTCTCGCCTTTTTTTACCTTTATTGATACCAGGCCGTAACCCCGGCATTTTTGGCAATTTCTACCAAATGACATCGTTTGTTTCGTCCTTTATTGGCTTTAGATTGGTTGGTATTGCAAAAAGGGTATAGCCATACCATTTGAAATGAAATGGATCCGGTCGGGAGTATGTCATGCACTTATTGCAGCGATATATTTCGTCTTGGCACTTTCTTGCCATGTGGATCTTGTCGCCTGTTTTCCCACAAATTGCGCATATTTCTGGCATTCTATAGCCAGTATCTGCCGGCCGGTTAAAATAATACTCTTTCCAGCTTTCATATCTGTTCCAAAAATTAGACGAGTGTTGTTTTATTCTAGAAAATGGGCTAACTGGTTTCATGTTCTTCGCTCTTTGAATTATGTATGTTCTCCATTACCAGCATTCCAAGTTCTACGCAGGTCGTACACCCACATTCTGAATCTCTTGCTCTTTTAACGATCGAGACTAAATCAATGCTATTGGTTATTATTAGTGCTCTTGCGTTTATATATGCCAGTCGTTCCATCTCGTTTATGATGTCTGTTACGACTTCGTTGGGCAGTACTGTGAATTGGTTTCCGGTAGCGAATCCCTGAGCTATGCGGATAACGTCTTTTAATTCGTACCACGTTTTGCCCGACTCCCCATCTTTTATTGTCATCGTCTGTCCCTCCACCCTGCAACCTTTCGTAGAAATTTGTCTACTTCAATTTCTAGGAGCTCGTTATTGCCTTCTCCTTGAATCAGTTGCTCGTATGTAAATACAATAGTTTGTATATATTGCGATTCGATCTCCAGATACCGTATGTTTACCCTGAAACGGCCGAATTCTGGCTCTACGGTAGTAAATATGCTCAACCCATACCGGTTTGCTCCTTCTTCGACACCGGCTCGGGCAAGGTTCCACGCTATGTCGACCGGTCCCTCTGGCAGAGGCGGTGGGGCAAGTAAGGCGCTACTCCATGCGTCTATGTTCTTTTTATCCACCATTTTCTGTTTTTGTTCCTTCCCATCTGTTTGGTTGGTTTGCTTCACGCTTGAATTCGCTCTTCTCGAGTTGTATGTCTGTTATCTGTCTCTCCAGTAATGCAAATGTGTAATAGTTGCTGATTATCTGGGGAATGTCTCTATATATATCATCTCCCCCCATAATCCATTCGTCGCTCTCTAAACTGGTTAGATCCCATGATAAATCGCCGTATATGCCTAGTTTGGGCGAGTTGCCTTGTAGTCTTGTCGATATTTCGTCTAATTGCGCCATTAGCTCTGTTATTGCGCCTTGTGTTGCTGGTGTTCCCGGTGTTCTTGATGCTAGTCTTGGTGGGGGCGTGTTTATGTGTGCCATATCGTTTTCCTTTTCAAATTGCTCAATTGTTTTTGGGGTAATTGTTACTCCCTTTATTTTTGCCTCTCTTTCTGCCCAGTCCTCATGTCTCATTTCCCTTTCTCCTGCGCAAGTATGTCGACCACCATCTCATCTACAGAAGACCATATCTCGGTTGGTGTTCCTGATCGCTCGTTGGTCAGATAGCAAGTTCCGTCAGACTGCAAAATAAAAAATATTCTCTTGTCGCTGTCTTTCGCTGCCTTCATCACCCTCATTAATGGCTCAAAATCGCTTGTTTTGCGTTTACTCGCTGCGCTAATGTAGAAGGCGCACTTGTGGACTAGAAAATCAAGGCGTTCTGGCTCGGTTAGATACAGGGTTTCGTTTTCCTCTATCCTTTTCCGGGTCTCTTCGTCTAGTTGTGTTCCCTCAGGCATTTTGTCCGCGATGTCGGCTACTTTTACCATTTTGGGTATGTTTGCCTTGTCCATTAAGGCTGAGATTTGCAACCATTCCTGTTTTACCCTGTCGTTTAGCTGGACTTCGGTTAAACTCTCTGTTTCTTGTCGTTCTTTCTGTGTCTCGGGCATCTATTTATCTCCTTGAACTTCATCTTCTTCCGTTGAGGTTTTTTGTCTAAAGTCCTCCCATGCTTTCTGGTTTTGCAGAAGCCAGTAGTCGTAACCCTCTAATGTGGGCCAGTCATCTAGTGGCTCGTTCCAGTCTTTAATCCTCGTCTGATTTGTTTTCCCAGTATCTGATTCTGTTTGTATCAGCAATTTCATCTGCTGTGGGGAAGGTTTCCTCCTTGGTTTGGGCCTGTTTCCCCTTTTTGCTATGTTCTGTATTATTTCTTCTCTGTCGAACCATGGATGTAATCTTTTCCCCTTGTTCTTCTCTTGTTTCTTGCTCATGGCTCTTGTTTTCCTTTTCTTGATACCTCAGTCTTGAGGCTAACATTTCTACCCTGGCATGTATGGATAATACCGTTCGTATGTCGTTTCCTGTATCGTAGTCTATCCTATGAATTTCTCTTGCTATTCCGGTTTCATCAAGTATGTTCTCAATTATGTCAGTTCTTACTATGTCAGCTCTTACATACTTTATGTCGCTGTCGTTGATTTGGTCGACGCACCATGTTTCCCCTGAGCCACGATGCCCTGTGTGGTCTTCAGGGTCTATCTGTAAAAAGATTGTGTTTAGTTCTTTGTTCATTTTTACATCCCATCCGCGAAAGTCATTGTCTCGTCAAGTTCCATCTCTACGGTGGTTTCTATTATCTTTCCACCTAATTTCCTCCAGATGGTTACGATTACTTTTTCGCCATCTGTTCTTATTTCGTTAATTTGGAAGCTAGTAAACCAGTTCTTGTTGGTTATCAAATGTTCAGGTAACTTGCCTACACTAAGATATGTGTGCTTCATGTGCTTGTCTCCTTGTTCTTTGGCAATATGTTTGTAATATGCTTCCAGGACTGTCCGTTGATTATCTTTCTGATTGTGTTTGTGCTTACTTCGTATTTCTCAGCTAGATCTTCAAATGTTAGGCCCAAAAAATGCGCCTCTACAATTTTTATGACCTGATAGTCTTTTAGCTTTGCCGAGTAGTGGCGTTCTCCTCTACTACATTCTCTCTCGCTAATGGCCTTTTCAACGGGCCAATTTCTCATTAGCCTTTTGTATATCAGGGTCTTTGAGAACCCTCTTATCTTCGACCACTCTCCTATCGTTTTTAATTCTCCCTGGTAAAATAATATTCTGGGCTTTTTCATGTTCCTCCTCTTCCTCCTAAATTTATTGTCATAATGTCAAGTCTACTGTGCGCCGTGGTCATGTCAACAATTTATACTTTTCGCTCACTTGGCACTCATAAACCGCGTCAGAATTGGCGCTGCTGTGGTTTGGTGGTAGTCTTGGTTGCTATTAAGATGAATGTCCCTGTGTTTTATATGGAGTAATAAGATTGTGTTTTTTATAGGATCTGTTAGGCGATTTTTGTTTATTCGTGGTGAACACAAGTGGAACGCTTTGGTGCGTGATATAACCGCAAAATTAGAAGGCTCCTGGCTTATCCGATCGACATGAAATGGACACATGAGGCTATGCCCCGAGATGGACAAACGCGATTGCGTAGTCGGTTTCTTTTCTGGCCCAAAACCCTTTTTCTTGAGGGTACTGACATGAAAGAAACTAGATGGTTGGTTTCCACTTCCTGGATTGAGGAATATAGTTTTGGTAGGGAATATAGGGTATGGTACGGTAGGTGCTGGGCATGAATGAAACTGTTATTATTCTTTTGGCTGTCGCCTTTGGGTTTGGATTCTGTGTTGGCTTTCTTGTCGGTAGTCTGCGTTAAATAGGAATAAACATATGTCTAACTTACAGAAGCACGAAATGCAATTGGATAAGACTCGTCCATCCGGTGCTGAAGAATGGTCCTGTCCTATTTGTGGGCGTAGGTTGCTTATGCGCTTCCAATCCCAATATCAGAAACTCGATCTCCATGTTTTCGAAACTGGTGACGAGTCCGTTGCTCATGTTGGTAGTAAAGGCGGGTTACTCTTGAATCAGATAGATGCAAAAACAAATGCAGTTGATGATGATTTATCGGGTCCTATAGCGTAAGGAGCGATATGAAACATAGAACGGGACCAGAGCTCATCCAAGCCGCGAAGGAGTTGCCACCCAAGCCAATTACCTTTAGCGATATGACCGTCGCCCAACTACGGGCTCTTCTTAAAAGTCATGGTTTGCCACATAGCGGTAAAAAGAAGGCCGACCTGGTTCTTTCTTGCATCCAGGCTAAAAAGGAAGCTGCGTTTCTTCCTACTATTTACCATTCGGTTTCTTGATGAAGGTTCCCCCAGGTAGGAGAATTAAATGACTCCCGACAAGAAAACTCCAAATCAAGAAGATCAAACTATAAACAAAAGGAGCATTTGTTATGCAAATGAAAATGAAAGCAATGCCAGATAACGTAACGGTTGTACAATTGTCCGAAGCTGACTTGATGAAGGCTATCGAGTATTATCTAAATGATTATGTTTTGAAATCCATGTGCCGGGTTACCGCTATGGGCTATCCCGATGGTTATCAGCATTTGTACGAAATAATGTTCGAGAAGCCAGAGCCTAGTGTGGTCAAGGCGCAGGATTCTGGAACCACTAAAGCTTTTGTGAAAGGACTAGAGCTGGAGATCTAAAGGATTAGTAGTTTGTTTAACTTCACTTCGGAGAGGCAGACGGTAGGGATCCTGTGTACCGGGTCCAGGCGCAAGCGCGGGTGCATCTACGTCTAGCGCACATACGTGGATGATAACCCCGGCCGCTTCGGTTGAGATGGGCTTACCCGGCCGAGCAGAGCCCTCTGCCCATCCGAAGTGTAGTTAAGTGACATCTCCTCTGGCTGGCTGCCAACTGTAGATTGCAGCTATTCTTTATGAGAAAAAAACTATGACGAGCGATAATATGTTCTGAGGGCTCCCTTGGTGGGTCCCACTACTATAATAAATGCTTTTATTATTGTAAGCGCCGGCTTCCGGCGCTCTCTTTGTCTTGCTTTGTTGGTGCTTTTTGGTCTTCTTGTGTCTGTCTTTCTGGCTCCCCTGGCTGCTGTACGCAGCCTCCGCCGCCTCTCGCTGCGCTCCCTCTCTGTTGCGTGTTGTCGTGGTGTTCTTTGTCTGGTGTTTAAGTCAAGTCAAGGGTATTAAGTAAGGGGGGGTTGGGGGTTACTGTCAACAGTAACCTTGCTTGCTTGACAGTAACGGCGTTGCTGTACTGTCTTGGTTGATACATCGAGAGCCTGCTAACCAGACAAGCAGAGCTACCGTTCAATTTCTCTCAATCATAACGCACTGCCTTATGGTGTGTATCATCATGCATATCATGTTGTATGGCGGCTGTCTTGTCATCTGTTATCACACCGTCTATGACATCATCGGCCGTGTCATCACCATTAGGGGGTGGTGCTGCTTGCTCGTTGTATATCATGAGAATAGCCTGGTCTATCTGCGTAAGGGCAGCCGGCTGCCGGTTTGCCGTTGCCGCGTCAGCCCTGTCCAGTATTGCGGTAGCTGCCATTACACGCTCACGCCACTGTGGATGCTTTCGTATGTCACTGGATGCCAATGCCTCTCGTAGCGTGGCTACTGCTTCGGCAGATGCTATGCGTAGCATGGCTCTGGCCTCCGTAATCGAGCTGATACCTAGTGTCTCTGCCTCATCGAGATACTGTTCACGCCGTATCTGGGCTACGCCTGTCTCCAGCTTGCCAGCACCCACATGGTTGTATGATTGGAGCGGTCCTATGATGTAGTCGTGGGCGGCCGTGAAGATAGGGTCGGTACGTATCCACCTGTAGTACGAGACAGTTGCACAGGTATCGGGTCCCGAGAGAGCGGATACCTTTGTCTTACCTAGTAGCACATGGTCAGCGAGTCGTAGTATTGTGGTACGCTTCCGTCGCCAGAAGCGGCCGCACGACTCGTATGTTATGTCGCGCAGTAAGCTGCTTGCTTTCTCTCCCCATTTGTCAAGAGGATCGTCTGGTTGGTATTCTAATTCTGGTGTGTAGTCGAGTACTTCGCCTGTATTTGGGTCGACTTCGTTCAGATTAGGTTTCTTCTTTCTCTTTCGCATATCGTTATTGTACGTCATTTGCAGCGTCCCGGCTACCGTGTCTCTCCGGTTTACGGCCGGCTGTTGATAGGTTATGTCAATAAGTGGATGGCCTCGCGGCCGAGGATCTCTTTCTTTCTTCTCTTGTTTCTCTCGCGAGCGACTCACACATTTCTTAGCAGGCGCGAGCGAGAGTCTTTCTTTTTCTTTGACTATGCGAGGCTCCATTCTTATGGAGTTTTGCATAGTCAGTCCCCTGTGTAGGGGATTTAGGGGTAGAGGCCCCCTGGGGGGTTGGGGGGATTCAATAAGTGGGCTGTCTTCAGCCTTCCATGACATACCACCTCCGAATAAAGGAGTTCTCGTCGCAGCCGGCTTGACGGCCGTAGGCTCTTCTCTTTCTTCTACCTGGGACTATTCTGTGATCGGTTATAATTGCAAGTGGCCATCTCGAGAGCTATTTAGCGCAGCGATCTTCCATAAAATCAAAGGCTTTCGACCAGCGGGAGCGTGGCAATCTCCAACAAAATCAGTCTTGTTGTGGTTGCCATTGATAGCCATGCATCCATATACCATCGTCTGCAATGGTTACCCATTGCCCTGATTCAAGAAACTTTCCAGTAGCGAGAGTGTGTGGTCCTAAATCTAGTAATGTATCTCCAGTTCTAGGGAAGGCGTATATAGTAGAGTCATATGATAGCGCAGTTCTACAGGCAAGCAGAGTACCTCTTGATTTAGTAGCCGGTCTATCAAAGAAGCCTATGAATGCACCTGTTGGTCCTGGCTTAGATGCTACAAGCCTTGTTCTGGCAACTACTCTAGATCTAAATCCTCCGTGTCCACCTGCCCAATAAGTAACATGTATTCCTGCTACATGGGCAAATTGTACTGTATCTACGGCCGACCACGTACTGCTAGCTCCTTCTTGTTGTGGGCCATAAGATGTATAGATAGATACTTCAGCGTCTATAGACATACAAAGTTGTATGATGGCTTCGTCTACTCCGACGCAACAACCAACATGAATGTGTACATCTGGATCTAATGCCGCTATGACGTTACTTGCTAGTCCTGTTGGATGTGCAGTACGTGGCAAAGATTTAGATCCGCCGAATCCGACATGTGCATAATGCGAAATGGGTGTAACTACTGTCATCGTATAACCTCCAAAGGAAAGATACAAAAGTAAGCCAATTTATTAATTTGGGGCGAAACCCAGAACAAAAAAGGGGACTGTTCCATATTGAAACAATCCCCAATTGGTCTATGATCCCGCACTAGGGTGCATTGGTTGCGTCTGCCTCCCATTCGCGCTTGCTGATGATGCGTTCAATCATTTGGTGCAAGTCGTCCATTTTGTTTTCATCTGCCTCAAGTGCGTTAATGATGCGGTTGAGGGTTGTCGTACTCATACTTTCCATGAGCGATCGGTTGTTAAGCAGATATTCGTTCATTGTGCTCCCTCTAAGTGTAGATTATTGTCGGTGGCGTGGATCGCCGTCTGGCTTAATATTTCGTCGACCAGCTCATGGCGGGCTGCGTTCCACTCTTCGTTGTATAGCTGGTTCTCGGCCGTGAAGTCGAGTTGAGTTTCCAATGCCGTTAATCTGCGATCGACGTTAACGTTATTAACTGCTCCAATAATCAGTACGATTATAAGAGCGATAAGTAACACGAATGACATATCTAACTTTACCATTGTGTGTCCTCCCACACGAATGTTTAACTAATTGACTGGCCTTTGCCTGCGTATTGGCCGGGGTCTGCCAGAATGTAATAATGTCCGATGGGGCTCCCTTTATAATTCCATCGAACTTGAGTTGTGTCTGATTCTTTCGCGAGCTGCCGACATGCTGACTTTATGCCGACTTCGTAGACAAGACGGTTGACTAGCTGTATGTCCTTCCAATCTGTATTGTCTCCCCTCTTACGGGCGCGAAGTTGTATTGTGATGAGTTCCTCTTCTGCCATTATGAACCTCTTCGATACTTGAAGTGGTTACACAGGCCGTCAACTGCACCTAGCAGGAAAATGCCTGGAAGAGCGATGCTGATGCTCTTCATACCAACATCTACCGTCGCGCCGTTTTTTTGCAGGAGCTCGACTAACTCCTGTTCGTACAGTTTCAACTTACCTTTGCTCATAACTACTCTCCTACTTGCATATGGTCCCATTTTACTCCACGCTTGGGACTGAAGAATAAACTAAGTATTTTGCCGAAGAAGTTTCGTTTTATCTCGGCTGGATCTTGTTGTGGTATACGTTGTGCTAGATCGTGATGCACATGGCTGTTTATTAAAGCCGCGTGTATTCTAGCTGCTTCGACTGCTTCGTAGTACTCGTCGCTACCAATTGGAAACATTATAGGATCTCCACGTTTATGGTCCAGTATGCCGCTAGTGGATCTTCGTCATCTTCAATGTGACTGTAATCCTCTACTGGGTCTTGCTGTCTGGAGTGACGGCCGTTGTACTCGCCAGAACTTCCAAGGCAGCGAATAGCATATTCCACCAATGTGGAGTTCATTAGGCTCCGCACTGTGTGATCTTCGAACTTCTCT
>SDBT01006385.1_pt1 | contig 19566 bp, 16 predicted proteins | sample 2277101 | NCBI WGS metagenome assembly SDBT01 (sample SAMN10404973, study PRJNA504765) | marine sediment metagenome | isolation source: marine sediment core GS10_PC15, 103 cmbsf | place: Arctic Ocean: Southern Knipovich Ridge | collected 2010 | reverse complement strand
TATACCACCTTCTCCTGTTTCTTCCTTATAGAATTTAAACGGAGACATGCAGGCTTGCGCAAAACCAGGGCCAATAGATTCGGCTGAACCCGGTTTGCCTATGCTTTCAAATGACATATCGAAGGTTTTAGCGACATAGGCTGGAGAATTAGGGGAGTATTGCTCTATAAATTTCCACTCCGACCCGTTATCCGACAAGAACAGAATCATGGTGTTGTCGTACTGACCGGTTTCTTTTAAGAGATCAATGACTCTACCCACCTGTTCGTCCAGGTAATCAATCATACCTGCATAGACTTCGTAGCTTCTAGCCTGTGTCTTTTTTTCTTTTTCGGGTAGGTCATCCCAATCCTTAGTTAGCTTTGCACTTAATTCAGCACCACCTTCGAGTATTCCTGCTTTCACCAATCTCTCATATCTGTTTTTACGCAGTACATCATAACCGGCATCATACATTCCCTTGTATTTATTGGAGTATTCTTCAGGAACCTCCAGTGGGTCGTGTGGGGCTGTGAAAGCCAGGTATCCGAAGAATGGTCTGTCTTTATCGCCGGTTTTTATAAATTCCAGCATTTTGTCAGTAAAGTCTTTTGATGAATAGAAATCTTCATCTACCTCTATAAGGCGATCGTTTTCGGCAAATAATTTGGAGTCTGTAGGAACAATAGTTGTTATGGGAGCAGAGTGCGAACTACCGCCTCCAAGCAGGATATAGCTCTTATCGAACCCTCTATCGATAGGCCATTGACCTTCTTTTAGCCCCATGTGCCATTTTCCAGTGATATAACTTTGATAACCATGTTGTCCGAGTATTTCTGCAATGGTAGCCACATCACGGTTTAAAGCACCTTCATAACCAGGTATATTCTTAAGTTTTGAAACTATTTCAGGGTCCATATGAACAAGAACATCCAGGGCTTCTTGCATCACACCCAGGCCGTTTAGATGGTTATCAGTGCCGGTAAGCATTATAGAACGCGCCGGAGAACATGTAGGCATCGTATAAAAATTGGTAATCCGCACCCCTTCATCAGCTAATTTTTGTAGGTTCGGCGTGTTAATTTCTCCACCAAAAGGTGAAAAATCAGAATATCCCATATCATCAGCAACAATCATTAATACATTAGGTTGTTTTGATTGGCCTGACGCAATTGATTTACCCTGTTCTGCTTCAGGAGTACAACCAGTCATAATAAGCAGTAAAACCGTCAGAGCGGTGAATATCGGATTGATGGATTTGTGTTTTATCATGATTTTCTCCTTATAATTTTTAGCGTAGTGTCAAAAATTTTTATTTTTTTTATTTATAATTTTCTTTTTTTCATGAGCTCCAATGGGTGGGCGTCGGATTCATATGTATTAGGTTTTGTTTTTACAGAATTAATCCGTGAAAAAGTAATCAGAAATGATAACCTCCATAAACTGGCCATTTTTCCTACTCATGAAGCATTTAGTCTCTTTCGCATTTCATAATTGAATCATATTCAGGTGTAAAAGGTTTTTCATTAAGTAGACAATTAAAGTAATTTATGAATTTTCAATAGATATTAAAATACTTTTATACTGTAAAAATTGATTTTTCTAATTGATTGTATCTCATATAGCGTCTGAAAGGCTTTCCAGATCGATCTGGCTTTTTTAGAATGTTTGTCTTTAGAAATAAATCTGCTACAGCCTGTTTTAACTGACAATTCTCCTTACGCAGTCCTCATACCTGATCACTATTAGTTTCACGTACAATATCGCCCTCAAGGCGTTTTTTATCGGCTTCTAAAAAATCTTTACTCCAACGATAGTAAACATTCGGATAAAAGATTTCTTTCCTGCATAGTTCAGCTATGGATGATTCTCCTCGTAGTCCATCTGATACAATTTTGATTTAGTATTTCGAAATTAAAAAATCCCGCCAAAAGCGGGATTTTCTGGTACCAGGGACCGGACTTGAATCCCGACTCAGTCGGGACTTCCGCTGTGCTCCAGCCGGAACGGATATAAATAACCATGGAATTTTTAGTCCCATAGATTAAACAGGATAAGCATTGTAATATGAGTCATCCGGCCTAAAGATCCGTAGCTCTCATCACACTCACAAGCTAACGTATTTTGATAAAACACTGATATTACTTCCCCGAAAGAAATACTAATACATAAAAAAAATAATTTGCCAATGAATTTTGGCAATAATTTAACAATCTGTTTAATTTGCAGGTCTCATAAACCAGTTAATATGTCATCAAATATTTGTCCTATTGTAAAACAATAGCCTCAGGATTCAACTGATGCGGTTTTTGTGATAGATTTCTCGTTACATGTAATCACTGTCACTTATATATGGTTGTCCCTCCCGTAAATTTCATACTTATTCAATATCAACTACTTAAGTAATATCCAAAATTATTATTCTCACCAAATTTTTAAGTCACATTTTGTGTCTTGATTGAGTAAAATCTGAAAAGTTCATTTCTATTTGTCATTTGTGGTAACAAGATTGTGTTTTCAATGTATTGGATATAATTTACGGGAGGAACAGGTACCGGGGACCAGACTTGAATCCCGTTACACGGGACTTCCGCTTCGTTCCAGCCGGCACTGGAAGTACGAAGCACAAAATTCTAAATAAATCCCAATGACCAATTATAAAAATAAGAATGTTTGGATTTTAGAATTTGGAATTTATTTCGGATTTCGGATTTAGTGCTTAGAAATTAAAAAATCCCGCTGTAAGCGAGATTTTGCTAGTACCGGGGATCCCGTTGGACGGGATACGGGATTTAACTCGCGAGGGGTCAGATCCTAAGCTATCAATATAGTGAGAAAATAAATATTATAGCGTTAACTTGGTGTATTTTATGTCTTTATGTGTTTCACTTTTTATTGCCACTCTGGGATTTATATGTCCATAAAATTGAGCCATTTTCGCTGAAAAATAGTACCATCAGCATAGCAGGACATAGCATTAGTGTTTTTTACCGTCACTGTCCTCAACTGGTATGATTATGGGTTCCCCCAGCTCTTGGTAAAACGCAGTCTAAAATATATATCGGATACGCTTTGCTTAGGATCAAAAAATAATTTTTCCTGCTGCCAGGTTATTTCAAACCGCAAATGTACATCGCGTTTAAAACTTCTGTCTAATCCTATAGTTGCACGCGCCAATTCCTGAAACTGACCCTGCTCTCCGATAAAAGTATAAAAAGCTTCGACACCAACCGTGGCCTGCCAGAAACGGCTGGGCTGATAAGCCGCCCAGCGATAAGATATTCCTAATTTATAACGAATCCGGACCGAGTTTTGTGAGTTCCAGGTTTTCAGGTTAAAATCGAATCGTTCTTCCAAGCGGATATAGTGATTAAGTGGTGTTTTCCACTGCGGCCAGTTAAATTGCAATCCCTGGAACGGTCTGATCTCCCAACGATTATTGATAATTTCGTTAAAAGTAAAAAAGTTACCCAATCCAGCAGAAAAATAGAACCTGCCGCCCAGCCAGGTGCGGTAAGACGGTCGCACCACCAAACGCCACCAGCCACTTTTTTCAATTTCCCGGCGTACACCAACATCACCATAGATTTTACTGCCGGAATTCAGGTAATATTGCGGATTGAAATCAAGCCAGAGCTGTTTGCTTATATCCGCGGATGATTGTGTATATGAGACAGCCGGAGATAAAAGAAGAATACAGATAAAAAGAACATAAGATTTCATTATAGTATTGCAATAGATTATATTGTCAGCTGTTTTCGGGTTCCAACCATTTTAATGCTTCCTCACGGTCATCAAATAAATCAAACGGCAGACCGGCAATGCAGCCAGGATCTCTACCCCCGGTTCGTCGGAACCGACAACTGCCGCCAGATATGCCACACGAAACGGATGACCGCTATTGCTCAGATATTCTTGAGAGCGTTTTTCAACTGAAAGAGAATAAAGCGTTTTTTCTGTCACACTTGGATTGGGTTGCATTTTGGTGATATCAAGAATCACCTTTGATTGTTCGGTTAAAATGCAGTTATCCAGCACGTGAGTGAATTTCCATACAGATTCTTCATAATTATACATACTACACACAAAAAACTCGAGGTAATGTTTATGTTGTTTGAGCTCCACTTGAAGCTACATAGTCAATATCCAGGAATATAAATCACTGTTCAGAAGGGTCATCCATGACATTAGTAAAAATGATTTCCCATTGTTCTTGATTGATTTTATCTCTTAACTGAAAATGCAGATTCATAACTTCTTTCTGAGCCTTTTTCTGTTCTTCCATTAACTCAACAATGATTGGTTTAAAGTCATCTTCCGTTGCCGAATAATCGAGATTCAATTGCCGGCCCTTTTGAATAACGGTTTGTATCCCGTTACTAATTTCAGTCATCTGTTTAGCGGCGTCATCAATAATCTCCTGTATTTCATCTCTGCGACTCTCATCAGTTACAGCTATTTCAAAATTCTTAGTAAAATCATCAGGAAGCGCCAAGGCCTCCATACTATCACCACTTATCAGGAAAAAAGTAGCGATTAAGGCTGCTATTAACATTTAAATTACCTCCTAACTCAGTTATTTAGGTATATAGCTTTTTTCGCGAGCCGATATTTTTTTCCACTCCTCATCTGTGGTCAGTTCAACCAGCGTCTGTCGTGCTGCGATCAGTTGCGTCAGCATCACCTCGAATTTCGGATTGAACTGGTCATAAGCCTCCTGAAACTGGTTCTCCGATGAATGGTAATCGGCTTGCAAGGTCTTTATTTTTTTGACATGGTTTTGGTGTTCAACATAAAAAGCGGCTAATTTTTTATTCCAGTCGTCTGCAACAACAAGACATTTCTCCCGCCTTTCAGGATCAGTGATATGTTCTTTTATTAAAGCAATTTGTTCATCGAGTGGTCCTGAACCAGTGGATTCATCCAGCTGAACCTTCGGTCCGGAACAAGCCAGCATAAATACAACCGGCCAGAGTAACATCATCGGCTTTTTCATATGTTTCCTCTCATAATGGATTAACCTGAATTATTTACCACAGAGAACACGGAGAACAGAAAACGAAGAATGTAAAATTTTAATCTATTTATTTTAATCTCTAACTTTTAATCTCAAATTTCTAATCATTATTTTCTTACTCACTGTCCTCTGTGGTTTAATTATTAATCAGACTCTATAGTTTTTTCACTGCCGGCGGCACATAAAGTGGATTCAGCGCTTCCGGCTTTGGCCAGTACATCCGTCCCTGCAAAGAAAACGGTCCATCATGCGCTGGCAGCCAGTTGGACTCTTTATCCTTTCCAGGAGAATTTTTCTGTATATACACATCCAGGGAACCATCTTGATTGTATTTTAATCCCTCGGTTACGCTGCTGATCACGTAACGGTTTATCGGATTTTCAATGAACAATTGTTCCGGCAGTTTATACATGGACAGCGACCAGAAGGCATTCACCGGTGGAAGCTGCTCTTTAGCAAAATGCAAGATATACTTATGTTTTGAACCATCCAGTGCTTCCCCATCGTAATCCAAAGTACTCTCCGGATAATAGGCTTCTTCCAGATCATTTCCATAGATACCGAACATCGCTGCTGCCGCCCGGGTTAAATATTTACCCTGCATAGAATCGCGGTTGCCAAACGCACCGGAGACCAGCATCCAGCCATTCTTCTGTTCGCCGAGTTGCTTCATTTGAGATTCAATTTTATCAAGTGCGCTGGTAACGCCTTCCTCAATTGCAGCCTTTATTTCAGGCTCCAATTTATTAACATCAAACGGCATGTTTGGGCCGATACCGATTTTGGAAAACATTTTGAATAATTCCGCTTCGGAAGGGTGTGGTTTAATCTGACCAAGTAAAAAGTTTAGATAGGTAATAAATTCCGCGCTTTTTGCCTTTTCCGGAAAGTAAGGTGGAAAGTTCAGCGATTCTACAACCGCCGGTGCTGCGATTCCCAGAAATTGGCTTAACGGCTGCGCATTGTATCCGGCCTGTACTTTCTGGACATTTTCCACGTCATCCGGGCCGTATACCTGCGTGCGGCCCAGGGCGATGGCAAAGTTACATTCCGTTTGAATGATCTTATCGATGCCATCCGGTTTTTCACCAGCCCATTCAGGACCGGCAATCAGATAATGACCGGCATCGAATCCGGTATTGCGTGTACCGATATAGTCGAAATTATGGGTGTACAAATCGATCAACTGATAAGAATAATAGCGTTTATCGGTGATGGCCGGAACGCTGATCACCATCGGTTCCCAACGCAGGTCCATAATGGCCTGTGAATAAAAGGTGTCATTGTTGGGGCGGATAACGGCAGTATATTTTGGACCCAAGAGAACCGCTTTGTTGATCAGTGTATTCATCGGTGTTTCAAAGGCGGGCGAGTCCTTCCATATCGATGCAAAATACATCGTTTTATAATTGTCGAGCATCGGATAAGCGAAAATATAGGCTTCTTCGGCAATTGCCTTTGCTTCCTCTTTTGTCAGCGCCTGTTGCTTTGTACAACCTGCAAAAACCATAAATACCAAGATTGGTAATATCAACAAATTGATCAATCGTGCTTTCATTTTATTTCTCCTGAAATAACAGCATAATATTTAAAGCACCCGCCGCAACAACATCAGACATGCCTGATGCTGTTGTGGTTGGCTGCATTTGCATTGTTAGTCAGTCTCAAGACATCACTGTACCGGTTTCACACCCGGGAAGATCCATTTCCCTTCGAGGATTTCCTTACGGGGCTGATACAAACGAACAGTATAATTCCACCCATCTATAATATATAGATAATTTAAACTTTTGGGATCACCGCCAAAATGGACGGTAAAGGAACCATCCTTGTTGGGGGTAGCGGTAACACTATTGACACTGTAGGCGTTGTATTCATTTTCCTGGAAGTAACCATCCTTGTTGTAGAGACTGATAGACCAGAAAGCATCCACCGGCACGTCATTAACAGTGAGTTCATAGGCTCCCACGGGAAGATTCGGCTCAATGGTAAGATAGTAGGCCTCATTCTCAGGCAACCCACCCCAACCGAATGCCGTTCCAAGCAGATGGCGAACTTCACTAACCTCTTCTTTGCTTCCGAACATTCTCTTGGTATCTGGAACAAATCTGCTTAATTCAATCACAGCCTTATAAGTAGCCTCATAACTGGCCTGATCGTATTCCGGGTGCGTGTAAGGTCGGGCTGATTCCGCTATTACTGTGATTCCATCCTGAATAGCCCTCGCTTTTTCCATATCAGCAGGATCTGACGAATCTACAAGGGTGCGTATCGATATGTTTACATAAGGGGTGTTAAACTCTTCCATGGTCAGCTTATGGGTGCCTGGATCGTGATACACCTTGTTGAGGAAGTGATCCTCGTTTACGACCATGGCAGACACATAGCGTCCATCGGTTTCCGGAATTGTCAGGGTTGCACCCTTGCTGATATCGACAATAGCAGCACTATAGAACGTGTCTCGATTCATTCGTATAACAGTCTGTTTGTCTATAGGTATGGGCTCACGAATATGTACGAATGTATTGACTTTGCCATTAAGCAGCGCGAGCGTATGATCGAACTGTGCGGCTGTTTCGGCACGCACAAAATTGTCGACATTTACAATAACAGGCTCATCCGCCAGTGCCGGCAGGTTAAGAATGCAGACCATGCCTGCTATGATAGCAGCCAGTCGGTAGATTCTGTTTTTGTTAATTAGCATAGCTTTTCTCCTTTATTAATTTGATTTTTCCATCGGTGGATTCACCCAATTGTTGGCATTCAACCATAATTCTGCTAATTTTCCAATGGTGGTATTTTAGTTTACTTTACCAATTCAAGATCTCCCGGTTTCCATGTTTTATCAAACCATGGTTCAAGCGGACCGTAAAGCCGTATCAATACGCAAAAACCCTTTCCAGGAACAGTTTGGATCCAGTTACTTTCATGCCCCTTGGGAGCTTGCGGACCAAACCAGATGGTATAAGAGCCGTCTTTATTAGGTTTAACATCAGGGTTAAGATTATCCAGCCCTGCAAATTTCTGGTCGGTTTCAAGCATAGAACGATGCTGGGTAGAGTATACCATGAAAGACCAAAAGTTTTTAGCCGGAATAGGAGCGGGCATGGTAACACTGTAGGTTTTACTGCCATCTAAATAGTCTGCTTCTGCATCGTGTGAGGTAAATGCATAGACCGAACCTGTTCCCGGAGCTGGGGTAGCCATTGCCGGTGTAATTCCTGTAGCCATATAATGAAACATAATTCGGTCATTTAATACCATTTCTCCATTATCCATAAAATCATATCCGCCTGAAAATGAGGTGTACCATTGTCTGTCTTTATAAAAATAGGCTTCTTTTTTTCGAGGCCTGAAACATATAGAACGGGCTGTAGCGTTTCCTATGGCCACAGCCTCTTCTAAAAGTTTTTTTGTGTGATCATCAGGAGAAAAAAGTTTACCTTTTTTTATTCCGATAGATGCAAAGGTTCCTAACAGCTCTTCGTTAAAAGCATTGGCAGGTTCATATTGTATAACGGCATTGAGTTCGTTGTAAAACTCGAAATTTACGGCGTGGATTGTATTAAGTTGTTGACCTGATAAATCAATAAATTTCTGTTTGGGATTGTTTTCAGCCTCAGCTAAAGGATAGCAATTAAAAGTTTGTCTGAATTGATTCATTGCTTCCTTTTGTTCATCGGGTTTTGCAACCAGACGAAAAAGATACCAATGCCTGTAGGTCCTGGATTTTACCGGAATATATCCTGAAGGAATTTCTCCGTTGTAATCAGGGCCCATAAATAAATATTTGCCCCCGGCTCCTTTATCTTTTCCTGTTAAGCCAACATCGGCAGTGTGCCGAAAGAATGCATCATTTACAAAACCTAAAACCGGTTGTGCAATTTCAACTACGATAGGGCCGTTTTTTACGTCAATTTCGCCCACAATATATGGCGTTGTTGAGTTTGCTGTTAAAAACAGTGTGCGGGCATCCATCAGGTTTTCAAAGGTTGCTACATCTCCGGGTTTTACACCTGCTGCTTTTAATCCTTCTAACATGGCATAAAGCGATGCGGCCGGCATGCCATCGAGAAAGGTTTTTACACCTCTTGATACCGTTAGAAAATCGTAGGTTTTATTCACCGTTTCTTCAGTGGGCAAGCCGTCAAAAAACGCTAATGGTCCTAACAAATCTGTTTCTACTGTGTCCGGAGTGAGCAAATAGTCGGGTACGTCTGCTGCATATTTATCTTTTGTTTGCTCTTGTGAAAACAAGCTGCTCAACGCAATTAAAACACATGCAATGAGCAAGAAATATTTATGATTCATTTTACAGTCTCCTTTTTTAGCAATGTATTTTTATTCTTCATATAATTCCGGAAGCGGCATAGTCCACTCTCCATCAATCAATTTTTGTTTTGGCAAATAATAGCGTGCAGTCAAATCAAATTTTCCGGCAGGGACTTGCAGACAATTCACATCCCCATCCTCGCAACTCGTTTTGAATGTGAATGTAATGGTGCCGTCATCATTTCGAACAGCCGTAGTATTGTTGATATGATAACGGTTATCTTTATTGGGATGAAAGAATCCACCGCGCTCTGTATCATAAGCTGTCACGGACCAAAAGGCATTGACATCAGGTTCTTCCGTGGTCAATATGTAGGTGCCTTTGCTGCCATCCAATGGTTCGCCATCCTTATCAAAAAAGATCATTTGATAGGTACTGTGCTCCGCAACCGGCCCGCCCCAGCCGCCTTTGGTACCAGCTGCCAGATGCAAATAGGAAACCTCATCAGGAACTTGATCCGGCGCGGCGACTAATCCTCTAAACGGCACATTGGCAAAAACAGAGTCCATCATCTCATGCGCTCTGATAGCGACCGCATCATCAAAATCACTCAGTAAATCAACTTGCGGAAATTCTGTGATTTCCGGTCCGCTGATGTCTAATCCGGCATATGCCTTGTTTGCTAATGCCACATCCGACGGATCGTCTTTATCCTTAACCTCAACCCGGATGATAACACCGACCAAAAGAGATGGCGATTCGATGAGTTGACCTTCTAGGTTGTCAGGCTCTTCTCCATAGTACAAAAAGTAATCGCCTTCCGGTCGAATGATATTATGGAAATTACAGTTTTTATCATCCATCAATTGAAAGGAATAAAAACGCGTTTCATCGACAAAATAAGATGACAATTTTACGGGCCCTTGTGATAAATAAATAAAGCCGCCGGAATAATAGGTATCATTATTCATACGAACAATTTTATCTTCTCCGGCTTGTACCAGCACTGGTTTATTAACAGTCGTTAGTTTATTAAAATGGGATGGATCACCGCCGGTGTATTTCATCAAATAGTCGTAGGTATCCTGGTAGGGGAATTTTATCAAATAGTCTTCGAGCTGCTGGTCAAATGATGATGCTGTGTTTTCTTTGGTTTTGGTGCAGGATGCAACAATGACCAATATTAGTAAAAAAGGAACTAGAGTTTTCATCTTTTATCTTCCTCTAATTTAATAGGGTTAATCTGTTTTTACTAGCGATGGATTCACCCATTCGCCTGAAAGTGCTGCATCTTCAGGTCCATATAGCCGCATAACACAGTAAAACGGGCCATCCGGCGCCGGTAGCCAGTTCGCTTTAAGCGCTGCACCCGGTGACTCTTTTTGAATGTACAACGTCAGTGAACCGTCATCATTGTAAACAAAATCATCCAGCATATTCGAGTTCAGCAGGTATCGATCCAGAGGATTGTGAATAAAGAGCTGGGTTTTGCCATCGTATATGGAAAGCGACCAGAACGCTTTCACCGGCGGCAACTGGCCTTTTTTAAAGGTCATGGTGTATTTGTTCTCTGAAGCGTCATAAGGAATCCCAGGACTTTCCGATAGATAGCTGGGATAAATTGCTTCGTATCCTGAATTGCCATACAGTCCTGTATGTGCCGATGCAGCGCGTAACACAAAAAATTCATCCAGACCGTAATTATTCCTGGCGCTCTCAGTTAAAAACGCTCTGGTGCCAAAGATTTTTGCGCTGGCCAGCGGATCGCTTCCTACCTTTTGTATGAATGCTTCTATCTCGGCAAAACCCTCTTTTACACCTTCATTAATGGCCTTTTGCACCTGAGGCGAAAATCGGTTTATATCAAAACCGCCTTCTGTGCCGATGCCCAATCGTGCAAACTTTTTCAACAGAGGTTTTTCTTTATCGACTGGAGTAATTAATTTTAGCATAACATCCAAATAGCTAAAGGCCTGGGCAGTAAATTGATTGCCTTCGTTCCATTCCGGAAAGTCATCCGGTGCGGATCTTTTGGGAAACGTGTTGCCCTGAAATGCGCTTAACCCCTGTAGCCGATAAGCGTCCTGGATCTGCTTCACATTATCCAGATCATTCTCATCCATCAACTGTGTGCGCACCACGATAAAAAAGAGATCGGTTTCGCAGGGGATGACACCATCAATGCCATCCGGTTTGTCGCCCTGCCACCCTTGCCTGACCATCAGGTAGGATCCCGCCTTGTTGCCGGTCGTGAGCGTGCCGATGTAGGCGAAGTTGTGTGTGTACAAATCAATGAGCTGGAAATGATAAAAACGATCTTTTTCCATTTCCGGTACAGAAATAACCTGTGGCTCCTGCCGTAAATCCACCCAAAACATACAATAGGGCGTATCGGAATTGGGGGTGACAATGGCTTTGTCCTCCGGCGTAAACAATCGTGCATCACAGCTGAGTTCATTAAAGCTTCCTTTAAACTCGGGTGATTCTTCATTGAGTGCATACATATACATCGTTTTGTAATTAACGACCATCGGAAATCCGTAAACATAGGCCTCTTTGGCGATGTTGCGAGCCTCCTGGGGCGTTAATTGTGATTTTTGCGCACATGCAATCAAAGAAAGCATAATCCCGAAGATAAATAAAATTGACAAATACCTGATAAACTTAGTTGTCATGACTCCTCCCTTAATAAATATTATAGTTTATGTGTAACATATATTCAGGTTGTTTACAATGCATTACAAGACCAGCCTCACATTCAATCCAAAGCCATTCCAGCCCACATCGGTGTTGTCAATGATTCTTAAAAACGGCCGCCAGTCACCACCAATCGCCAGCGGTATGCCCTTAAAGTGATATTCCAGGCCGATCTCAGCGATCAATCCCAGTTCAAACGGGTTGCCCAGAAAGCTGTAAGGTCCCACGCCGATGTACCAGTCGAATGCTTCGTTGCCGAGCGGCTTGTAATGGAAATCCCAGATCAGGTCAATAGCGACGCCATCACCGAAGGACAGGTCGGCGTGAATTCTACTCAATTTCGACGTGCTGAAAACCGCATCAAGGGCGACATTTCCACCGGAAATATTGCCAAAGCGCACACCGACTTCCTGTGTATAACTCGGCAGCGTTATCATGCATAGCAGACTCAATATCAACAAAAATTTTTTCATTTTATTTTTCTCCCCATTCACTATCAACTCTGCTCATTATTTCCTCTTCCAATTCCCTGGATAATTGTAAATACTCATGCTGGGTTTCTCTCTCCATCATTTTCAAATTATATCTGAGTCGTTCAAGGACCGATTGACAGTCAAAATAATCTTGACATAAGGTGCGAAATGATTCGCTTTCTTCAAAAAGTTCATTAATTAAATTAATCTGTGCTGGAAATTTTTCCCGGATCTTTTCGATAATAATATTTTTGCTTGTCATGAAATTGTTTTTTGATTAACTTGAATGTTCAATTATAAATGCTCTTATTCAGAAATTATGTAGGTTCAATATTTTCAAAGCCTTAAAGTAGACTATAATTGCATCTTCCACAAGTAACAAAACCGATGTTACCGTAACAAACGTATTAAGATCAGCGTTTTGGATTTTCATCGTTGAACTGCCATTATAAAGCGTAGACTGCAAGGAATCCGTTGGGAATTGTTTCTTTAAATACAAGATCAGAAGAAATTCAATCCTGTCTTGCTCAAATCCTTTCCAGTAAAGAATTTTCCAGTAAAGAAAAAAATTGCCAGCTATTGAAATTCCTTGTTGAGGAAACTTTAGCGGGCAGAGCGGATCAATTGAAGCAATATACGATTGGTACCAGTATTCTGAATCGTCCACCCGATTTTAATCCCGATCTGGACCCCATCGTGCGCATTCTTGCCGGCAGACTACGACGGTCACTGAAATCCTATTATGAACAGGAAGGAAGAGACGATACAATTCGCATTGACATTCCTAAAGGCAGCTATATACCCATTTTTTTTGATATGGATAGTCATGATTTAGAGGATAATGAGAGCAAGAATATTATTTCAGGTACTGTAGACATCGTAAGGCCCACGATTGTTGTGCAGCCGCTAAAGAATTTTACCGGTGATCCTGAACAGGATTACTTTGTCCAGGGCTTCACTCAAGAATTGATCATTGAACTGACACGTTATGAAGATTTTCAGGTTATCATTTCAGACGACTATCCCAGTGAAACCAATCGGAATAAGCAGCATGATATTACCCGGTCAAATACCGCCCGTTTTATCATTAGGGGTAGTGTGCGTAAAGCGGAGACGACAGTTAAAATATCCATACAATTACTGGATTCGGCAAATAGTGAATATATCTGGGGTGAACAATTTCGCCGGAAATTAACGGCGGATAATCTTTTGATTATACAGGAGCAGATTGTTCATGAAATACTCACGAGCGTGGCTGGTGAATTTGGCATTATTCCGCGCAATTTATACAATGTAGCAAGGAAAAAACATCAGCCAGACCTGCAAACTTACGATGCGATTTTCCGGTTTTACCACTATCACACCGAATTCTCTCCCGAGACATACGTAGCTGCCTTTGATGCACTTGAACAGGCTGTTACCCGCGATCCGGACTGCGGGATTGCCTGTGCCATGCTCGCTGATCTGTATATTCTTGCCTTTGCCCATGATTTACCCGGTGGGGATAAAGGACTCGAACGGGCTGCGGAACTTATTCGACCGGCAATCGACATAGAGCCAACCAATCAGTTGGTTCGTATTATATCTGCCGTCTTGCATTTTCATCTTAATCAACCAACTGAATTTTTGCAGGAAATGAAGAAGGCCGAGGCGCTCAATCCCAACTCGCCGTTGCGATTAGGCAGTGTGGGTTATTTTCTGGCGTTAAACGGTGATTGGGAAAGAGGCATGCAAATGCTCGATAAGGCAATGAAGATGAACGACAACTATCCTGTATGGTATCACGGTGTGACTACTCTATATTACTTCCGAAAAAATGCATATGAACAGGCCTATGCGGAGGCAGCTCAATATGGTTTACCCAATTTTTTTTGGGGGCCTTTATTGCGCGGCGCCTGTTTAGGGCAGTTGCAGCGCTGTGAGGAGGCCGGAGAGCAGATTGCCCACTTACTTAAACTCAAACCTGATTTCACCCAAAAAGCACATATATTAATTCAGCGCTATATCAAGGAGGATTCTCTGGTTGATCAGATCATGGAGGGGCTGCAAAAAGCGGGATTAATAATTTAATGGAAATTGAAAATTAAAGATTCGAATGTTTTCGCTATTAGGATTAAAAAAATCCCTTTTTTAGCGGGATTTGAATCCCGTGGGGGGGATAAATTACATCCGGATGCATTTTTGTTGAGAGAATACCTTTAAATCAATGAGCCTTCTTTACTACACTTAATGGATTCTTTGCTATTTGCCTTTTGAATTGCTCCGCTGAAATATATAAGCGGAGCAACTAAATTTAGCTTTGTTTATATAATTTCAAAAGCGCCATGCCTACATAAATCAATGACTTTTTTTATTCCGGTTTTTGAAATTGTGTTTGTACTCTCTAGTAATGCCTTTTCCAATGCATCTGCCAGTTTGTTCGCATCGGATTTTGTTACAATCTCGATAAAACCGCCACAATAATATCCATTAACATTCCTTACATTTTCTGCTTGCGCCTTTTCCCATGCTATTTCTTCAGTGCGCATACTATCAATTGTACCTTCAGGATTCCAGCCATAATGTTGTGCTAAATCTAGTACATTTACCAAAAATCCATTGTTGCTAGAAAAATATGCGTCGTTTTCTAAACTTCTTAATTTGTATCCCATATCTAATTTCTCCTATACCATTATTTCATTATCGTGAATTACATTAATCTGATCTTAAACAAATGATGATTTAGTAATTAGATGTGAGTATTGAGAAGATTAGAAGCAGATTTTATGGGATGAGTTTAGTGTTTAGGGTTATAGTAATTTAACGATTAGAACGATGCGAAGGTTCCCGTAAAGGCTAAATATTAAGGCTTTCGAGCAATAATCGTCTTATAATATATGCTTATAATTATCAAACTTTCAAAATGACAGTTTGCTGATACACGTTTTTGAAATACTGAAAATTTAAAGCCGCCGGTAAAACTGGCCACATAATGTCTGTGGCCTATTTGCAGAAAAATCAAAAAAGTTTCGTTCTGAATTTCCTGAAATTTTAATATTTTTCATATTTGAAATAAACTACATTGTCCGTAGCAATAAATTCCTTTAGTTGAACAAAAGCATCCCCTGTAACGGTAGAGACGGTAATTAGTCCTGGATGATAAAGCTTTGCTTTCTCAGGTGGTTCATAATAGCCTACCATCCCGTTATTTTCCCCAACTCTGGAAATAGTGATAGTTTTTCCTTTATCTAATCTAGCCAATGAATGAAAATCACCTCGGTGCAAATCAAAAATATCGGTAACTATAAATCGTTTCCATTTAACGTTCCTGAATGATACATCTTTATATTTTAATGGGTGATTGTTTTGGATAGCTTGTACTAATTCTGCAATATATTCTTCATGAATGTCTGATTTGATTAAAAAGGACGCCATGTTACGAGTAGTGTTTTTCGCTTCTTTTTTGATTGTATCATCATTTGGAGGCGATTGATCTAGATAAACTTCGGGTACTAATTCGAGTTGAGAGTCTCTTAAATCTATTGGACAGGCCTTTTGAAATTCATCGATATTATTCACTTCATATGATTGATCAACTAAGAAAGCTTTAATGGTATTTTTGCTTTTATCAAAATCGTTCGTTGTTTTTGGATTTGGTAATCTCTTACCTTTACTTTTTAGTAATCCGTCATTCAATGCTCGAATCCATAACACGTTTTGCATTGGTTTGTGGGGAATCCCTTTTTTAACGAAAACTCCTAATGTATGAACACCGATAGGATAGAATAGATCTTCGGGGAAAGTAACAACCGATAGTAGTGTATTATCTCGTAGCAGATTCTCTCTCCATTGTTTAAATCGACCAGGTTTCACCATACATGAGTATGGTAGAATTGAGAATAATATTCCTCCGTCCTGCATCTGCTTAAGTGCAGAATCTATGAATCTGTATTCCTTCTCGTCACTCCTTTTTAGAGCAAATGGAGGATTCATCAATACCTTCGTCACAGGCGGATTATCAGATTGAGTGTTACGAAATCTGGCAGTCGGTGCTCCATTTTTTGTTGTAGGTGTCAGAAATTTAGCAAAACTATTCCCTTCCATTATGTTGTTTTTTCCGTCCCCTCTGAATATCATGTTGACAATAGCCAAAGACACGATTCCAGCATCCTGTTCTACTCCAAACAAAGAATTACCTTTAAATTTCTTAATTTGGGAATCATTTGCGTTTCTCTTAAAATAATCAAATGCCGCAACAAGAAAACCACCTGTTCCACAACATGGATCATAAACAATGTCATTTATCGTAACATTTACCACATCCGCAGCAAATTGAGTAATGTGCCTTGGCGTAAGCACAATCCCTAAATCCTGGGCCCAATTCGCATACTTCATGAAAACTTCGTAGAATTTACCCAAAACATCCGAACCTGAATTCATTGCAGAACGTATATTTAAGTTTCTCAATACTTGAAGGGTAGATACAAGAGCATTTTTAAATTTTGCATGGTTGTCTTCAGTTCTTGGTAGATTCAACTTGATGAAGTCAATGAATTCAGGCTTGCCCTGACTTCTAAGAATTCTAGTAACCCTTGCGTTTATTTCTTCAACAAGGACTGTGGGAGCAGCATCTATATTTGGTTGTGTATCATCAAGAACAGAAAGCAAAAGAGCAGCCATAACACTTGCTCTTTGATGAGGATTAACTGCACCCAAATGTAGAATTTCATTGATTTCCTGTGCTTTTTCTATGAATAATTTGTCATCAATTTCAACATCGTCTATATTAGGATTATCATTTTCTATAATTGTTTTTGTCTGATTGGGTGTTAGAAAACCCGATATATCTCTTTTGTTTATCTTAATAGGAATGTAATGTTTGCCGTCATAGAATTCAGTTCTGATAAGGTAGGTATCGTATGGATTGCCTGCTATTCCAGAGACAATCTTTGCTTTGATTAACTTGCTCTCATTTATCTTTCTTGCATAGTCCTTGGCCTCATCTAGAGCGTGTTCGAGCTGGTAATGTTCTTTCTTTGCTTCGATCACCCAGAATATTGATTCAGTTAATTTGACCACATTTTCTGGTTTATCGTTTACTAAGAATTTGTGAATTTCTGAATGACTTAAACATTCATTTTGGGTATAGACCTGTCCAGTCCCCACTCTTTTTGGATTTCTGACATCCCATCCTAATCTTTCAAGCTCCTTCTTGATATAAATATATGCATCAACTTCAGTGCTTTCGCCTCTTGGCATCTTCCTCCTCCTGTTTTGCAACTTCTTTGATTACGTTTTCTGGATTTCTCAAGAAGTAAAGACTTTTTCTACCATCCTGTGGGTCTAACTCTATTCTCAACCAACCATTTTTCTTCAGTTTTGAAAAAGCAACCGGCATATTGCTTATACATTCTAATTTAATGCCATGGTATGATTTTTCAAACAAAAAACAACTTGAAGATATAGCAAAGAGACATTCTAATAGTCTTAAGGATTAAAAAAAAATCTCTGACTTCATTGCCACTATATTGCCACGTACTGGTGTTCATGAAACATGCAAAAGTGTGCGTGGTAGGTGCGAAAACGCAGTTCATCAATCAGGTTAATCACTTCCCTCAATTTATAACCGCTCTGGATCTTATTTTTTAGTTCACTAAATATTTCACCGATTTTATACTCTATGGTGTCTGCGTTTTCTGCCTGTGTTTTAAATTTCTTCAGGTAGGGAAACAATTTAAGATCAACGAAATCTCTTAAATCGTCACCGGTTAACGCTTTGTGGTGATCAATTTTTCCATTGTCATCCTTAGGCGCGGCCCAAACATCCCATTTATACTGTTCATCAATAATTGGTGAGTAGGTTTTGCCGGAAAGTTCGGAAGCAGTTTATTTATCTTTTTCCAGATCATCCAAATACTTTAGAAATAAAATCCAGGAGGTTTGTTCCACATAATCTAGTTCGCTGCTACAACCAGCGTCTTTCCAAAGTGTATCATCGATATTTTTAAAGGTTTGTTCGAACACATGAAGATCCTATTTGGTTGATTTTAGATTCAGGTATTTATATGCTTTTTAAGGAAACAATTCTCTTAATTTATTCTTATATAAAAGAAGACTACATATTTTTCTTTCAAAAAGAATGTTAAAATTAAAATACAATTTAATATATTTTGGAACATTTAACAGTCGAGCACCGCTAACAATATGCATAGAAACCTAATCACTAAATTCGCTGAATAGATTACGACATTGAGTAAATACTGCAATTTTAATTAATTCATGCTTTCGTATTGGTCTGCATATAATTCCACCGAGTCAAACAACTTCGCGATCTTACTAACAAGATCATCCCAATCCTTAGCATTTAGTCGTTTTCCATCTTTTGAAATAGTGTAAGTAACAGGAAATTTCCTTTCAATCCCGTCATCAAGAGCCAAATCAATAAACATTATTTCACGCATTGGCTCCATAAATTTGGATAAATAGTAACCTGAAGATTTATGTAACTTCCAAAGACGATTGTGTATTTTCTGGCGTCTTTCCAGTAAGTGGCTAGTTTCTCTGCGAATCAACGAAGATTCTACTTCAAATTTTAAATCAACAAGGTTAGTGATAAAAATTCTTCACTTTTAGGGGTAAGACTTTCCAGTGTTTCAGAGTTAAGTGTAAAAGATCCTTTTATTTTTTTATATCTTCCAAGTTTTAAATTTATTTCATAAGTCCCACTTGTATGGGGAATTTTCCAAAATGTTGCACGAGTTATTACTTTTGGTTTTTCAAGTAAAATGTTAAAGAGGTATGCAATACCATCCTTTTATTTTCTTATTTGAGGCATTTAAAAAAACTCTTTTTTTATAAACTATCTATATTTATGACTTTTGCTAACTCCCGATATCGACAAAATTTATTTACCCGTATCATTTGTTCAGGAGATCTGCATTCAGGTTCCAGTAATCTTGGTGAGGTAACCAGAATGCAAATACACCTTGCCCTACTGGTTGCAACATTAAGCCGATTTGGACTAAAAAGAAAACTCATTCCCCTTGGAGCATCTGCGGCAGATGAACTTGCCATTGAATATATAATAATTGGGGCTTCCCGCCCTTGGAATTTATCCACGGTTCCTATTTTTAATTCCGGTAGTTTAT
>SDBT01006384.1_pt1 | contig 19570 bp, 39 predicted proteins | sample 2277101 | NCBI WGS metagenome assembly SDBT01 (sample SAMN10404973, study PRJNA504765) | marine sediment metagenome | isolation source: marine sediment core GS10_PC15, 103 cmbsf | place: Arctic Ocean: Southern Knipovich Ridge | collected 2010 | reverse complement strand
CCCTAACGACTCTGACTTCGAACACCCTCATTCAGCTTCTTAACGATTGGCAAGAACAAAATATTCTTGGTGACTCTGAACGTAAATCCTTGTTTATAAGTAAGAGTACCGCAAGGTTTGGTGGCCGGAGTGGACGCAGCAAAGGATTTCTTAATTTACAATAACATTTTTAGGAAATAAAATGGACATATGGGTTAAGAAATACGGTGGGCTTGAATTAATTAATTTATCTAAAATTTACTCTATTGTAAACGATGTGAATAAAATAATTTTTCATATTCCTGAAACGGACCAGTCAATGGGTAAATATTCAAAATGGATATATGAGGATAATGAAACAGGCAAGCGTTTACAAAAGAAGGATTTTAGTTGGTTATCAGAACTGTTGGAATGTAAACTTTCCAACCGACCATGGGGATTTAAAAATGACTGATGTAAAAAGCATGAGCGACTTTATTGATGGTGATGAGGGTTTTAGGCAGAGAAAAAGACCCGATGCTTGGGACCGAGAGGTAGAAAATGTAAGACAACGAAATATGTTGCATCTTTCCTATTTAGAGGCATCTTTATGTGCTATTTTTAACTGCCTTGAAAGACGTAATATTTGCAAGGACGTGGTTACTGAGGCTTCGTTGACGGGAGATATTAATATTGACGAATTTTATGCACAACATAAAAAAGAGGATAAAGAACGAATGGCTAAAATTATTATTGGACTTTCTGAGGATGAAAAAGAAATTTTATTGAATTTATTAAAAGGGAAGGTTTAAAATGACTGATGTAAAAATATCTGAAAAACGATTGAAAGAGTTAGAACGTTTAGAGTTCAAGATGGAATGTTTAGAAGCAGGCAAGGTTGCCGCTTGGGAATGGTACGGCGAGGCATTAAAGCCTTATTTTCTTAAAGAAGAAGAAAACGAAAAGCTAGATGCATTTTTTGATGAACTGTTAGAGTCTCTTGCATCTTGTGCTTATGAACCAGGTGAACATGGGGAAGGCCATGCATTTCATTCTGATGGGGAAAATGAAGCCCTTTCCGATTTGAAAGAATTTCTAAAAGAAAACTACAAATTTGTTTCAAAGGAAGGAAACGATGATAATTAATAGCATTGATATAATCCATATAGGTCTTGCTGGTCTGTTCATTGCAATAATATATTCAATATTAAGGGTAGTGGCAGATGCAAATAAAGATTTAAAGCTACAAATAATACATTTAAATAATACCATTCTCGAATACAAAGAAAAATTACGCTTGGAAAAGGAAAGGAACCACTATACAACTGGTCAATTAGTACAGGAAATAAGGAAGATGGACGAATTAAACCAGGTGGAAAAAGATGCTTAATTTAACTGTAATACAAAAAAATAAGTTAGATAATGAAATAAAAAAACTATACATTGACTTATTGGTCGATGGGATACCGGACGAGCTAGGGGGAGGAATGCGCGATCGTGTTCATTTAATTGCTACATTAATTATACAGGAAAAAAAACCAAGACTAGAGCTAGCAAGAAGATTAGGTAAATATTTAAAAAAGTTTATATATTATTCTGTTAGGGATGCGGCTTATTTTTTAAAAAAATCTTGTGTATCTAAAGAAATTATTCATCCTTATAGGAAGACTCAAGAAATTATTCATTTTTTGACAATGGAAGAGGCAAATAATGATTGAGATTGAAAATTCAACTGATTTATACATTTTACTTGTATGCTTACTAGAAGAATCGTTTAAAAAAAAGAGCGATTACTTAAAAGAGCGTCATTTTACACACATAGAGGCTGTGTATTATTTTTTTAATAAATATTTTCGTGATCTTGAAGTGTCACAAATGTTCAAGCTTATAAACGTTTTATATCATCTGGTCGAATCAAGTAGAGTTAAGATAAAAGACGTACCAAAATGGATGCAGTTAATTGAGACAATGAAAAAGGTTGCAAATGAAGAGGCAGAGGTACCAGATGATTGAAATTGACGATGTAATCGATTTAGATATTTTCCTTTCCTGTTTACTAAAAGATAGCTTCAGATCAGATGGTTATGTATTTGCAAATGATGCGCAATATTTACTGTGCAAATATTTTCGTAACCTTACTTTGACGCATCAGGTTGAACTAATGCATAAATTAGATAATTTAATGGAATATAATCTAGAACGGGATAATTCAGACTGGAAAGAGGTACAGGACTTTATGAAAAAGATATGTGAATCTGAACCAGATATTTAATTTTATTCTTTTTCCTGCCCAACCCATATTATAAAAAGCTTGACATTTCATTTTATTGTGATATACTGCTATCAGTGAATGCTACTGATCCAAGCCTTTGGTTAAGGATTTATGAGAAGTTGTAAATTACCGGTTCAATTCCGGGCAGCATTCATAGTTAGTTAACTAGCGGGAAAGGCTAGGCGTGCGTAGTAGCTTCTGTTGTGTGGTGATCTGTGTGCGTCTAGCCCTCTTTAGAATTGAAATAGGGGTATAAAATGACAGAAAAGGGGATGGTAAGTCTTGATCTAAAAGAATTAGAGCTTTTACTATTTTGTTCCATGCGTTATTGTATTCCTACTCAATACCGTATTAATCGCGACATATGTCGTTGTTTTGAGAAATATTATACTTATTTTCCTTGCGCAGAAAAAAATAACTTATTAACTGACTTAAAAAGATTGCTTAAGGGAGATCTTGATCAATTTTTAAATATTGATCACTTAAAAATCCATCCTGAATGGCATAATTTAAGAGATACGTTGGTAAAAATCGGAGGAACATAAAATGACAGAATGGGAACAGCTAACATTTTTGATGCAAGCGATCGATACTTATACTAAGTCTATATATGATATATATCAAAATTGTAAGTTCATATATATAGCTAGTGATGACGAAGGGTCAACCTCATATTATGAAATAAATATTTATTATACAAAAGAAACTGAGGGAGGGTGTTATATAGAGGCTAAAATTTATAAAGAACTTTCTTTATCAGAGCTTATGGAAAAGATGCAGCAATATTTAATAGAAAGTTTTAATGATCAAACGTTAATGTTAGCTTGTCGTAAGGCAATGATGGGAACTATTAGGGAGCAGTTAAGCAAAGTAGACATTCAGTTGTTTGTTAAAAAGGTATAGAAAATGAATTTAGATGTAGACACTCCTTGGTGCATAGAGTGTAGAAAAGAGATCGCCCCAAGCACACTGACATTTGAATTAGACGCAGAATCTTTATTTTTAACTGAGCCTTTTGTTGTTATACACCTGCATTGTTTAATTAAATTTTACCATGATAAAAAACATGATGAACAAGTTAACGAAAAGGCACAAACATCGGATGGCGACTATATATGGAAGGGAAAGAAATATAAAACATTAGCTGATTTTAAGATGGCTCAAAAACAAGATGACATTATAGATCTTAAGTGTGAACTTAAAAATGAACTTGAGGAAAAATATAAAAATATTCGTGTAAGCTATAAAGATAAAAAAAAGACATTAGATAGAATCCTTAAACTTGAAGGAGTATAGAAAATGAGTTCAAAAATAAAACCTAAACAGATTGCGGTATTAATAAGACTTGATGCATCATTAGTAAAGCAATTAGAGATTTCTGCAAAAGAAAATACTATCCCACGTAGTGCTTTGATTAGATTAATCTTAAAGCAGTATGTAGACAAGAAAGGCAAAAAGATTATTAAATTAATAGACAATTAATTATGACAGATGAAGTAATCTATACCTATACAGTTGAGCAGGCTATTAAAGATGGTGAATTAATAGATGTTAGTCATTGGGCAAATCCAATAGAAAATGTACCTAATTCTACTTTTTTTACTGGTCAAGTAGTCTTTTCGCGTCCATTGTGGGATGAGATTATAGAGATTGGAATGAAGGTTGGAATAGGTGAAGTTAATGCTTATAAAACCATAATATTAGGGATAGCATCAGAAGAGGTAGCGAAATTTCCTCGTAAAAACCCATTATACTTTACATATTCAGACTCCAAAGACTATAAATTATTTGTACATAGGCAACATGATGATAAAAATAACTCTCTTGTTACGATTGGCTTTTCTGATGACTATTAAGTAAGGGGGTTTTATGAATATACAATTACTAGCGCATTTATTTGGTGCAACTCCTCGTGAGCCATGTATAGATGCAAAATGGGCTGTGCATCCCAAGATAGCTTATCAAAAATGGGAGGTTGGACTTACCTTAGAAAAAATTAACGCAGCATTAAAGACTATAGCCATTAATGGCATAGTTCTCACTAACATGCATATGTTAATAGGTTTAGATGAAAATAAAGCTTTAATAGATCAATTAAAAAAAAATGATTCTTATGTTCACCTAGGGAATGGTGAGCCTAAACTAGAGCCAACTTTAGAAGGGGAGCGCATAAATAATATCATATTTCATGTGACATCATTTTTACAAGAGGAGCCAATTAAGGATACTGATACATTGCTATGCTCTAATTATCTGTATGGAGATGAAACATTTATTAATAAAAAGATTGACATACAAATACAATATCACAATTTATTTGAAATTCAAAGTATAAAATATGTGTAAAGATTGTGACTGGAAAAATACAGCTAATCAAATAGAATCTATGTTAGCTGATGATCGTTACTATTTTTTTGCTGAGGACACTTTATATTATATTATGGATTGGGCTAGAGAAAATTTTCATATTACCAGGCAGCAGTTTAGTATATTTTGCATTATCAGAGACTCGATATCATATGGATGATTGATATTATAGATAGAGTCTTATAAAATGATTTCAGCCATGATCAAAGTTTTGTATTTAAGCTACCTAGTGAAACTTAAATAACCGTGCAAATGTCTTTGGTCATGGCACTTCTGCAAGTTCACTTTTCTCAAAACGCAAATAACGCCTAAAAATAAAATACATTTTTATCTTCTAACTCAATCGGTTATGAAACTTTTTGTTAAATGTGGCTTAATCCATTTTGCAAGTATAGCGTTGGCAGGTAACCAGGATAAATGCCAATGTTAATGTCACTTGTGACTTTAAGAATAGTCCTTATTATCGAAATAGCACAATATCGATAATAACCAATCCCGAAACGGGATATCCCTTTTTGGAGTAACCGCAATATAGATAAGAAAAACCTTGACATTGTGATTTTTTGTGGTATCATAGAATTATGAATATTCTCAATATAAGAAAATGTCCTTTTTGTGTGGGTGGTAAGAAGTTTACTATTCCTTCTGGCTCACAGGACAATGTTTTATTTTTATGCGTACCCGAAGAGGGATATCAGGTACGTTGTGAGAAATGTAAGGCTACCGGACCAGCTGCTAAAACTTTTGAAGAAGCAATTACTTTATGGAATGGTGATTATGGTCTGCAAACTAACGAATAACGTGATTATTATTTATGAGGAGTTGATATGCAGAAGTTAGATGAGGATGCAGTAGGAGCTTTACAATTAATTGGACTGGTAATTGCGCTTACGTTTGTTTGTGTTTTGATTTTTTGGGGTGTTGCAGCTACATATAAAGTTTACGGGGTTTGGGCATCTAAAAAATACGGTGAGGCTCAATTAGCAGAAGCCACGTATAGCCGGCAAATTGCAGTTAAAGAAGCTGATGCAAAAGCGGCTGCCGCAGTTGAACTGGCAAAAGCTGAGGTTATCAGAGCGCATGGCGTAGCACAGGCTAATAAGATTATTGGTGACTCGTTAAACCATAATGAGTCTTACTTGCGATACCTGTGGATCCAAACTTTGGATTCACAAAATAACAAAGTTATCTATGTGCCAACTGAGGCTAATTTACCTATTCTTGAAGCTACGCGATTACATAAGAGAGGATAGAATGGAAATAATCGATGTAGAATTTACTAGAGCAGATTTGGAAATATTTTTAAGTTGTACTATGGAAGCTGCAATATATACAAGTAAAGTATCAGGTTTTGAGGTGAAGAGATTGTTTATTAAATATTTTAACTTTTTACCTTCTTCAGCAAAAACTAAAATTATAAAGCAACTTGAACTGTTGTTAATGGCTAATAAAAAATTCTTAAAGGATGAAAAAGAGGAGTGGTCATCTTTGTGGAGGATGCTCACTCATAAAGATGACCCATTAGAGAGATAGTAAGGTATGCACAAAGAAAAAAATAAAATAAGAGGTAATCCACTTTCATATGATCGGAGCTGGCCATCAAAACAACAAAAATGGTTTAACATAATGGATTGGTTAGTAGGAATTTCATTAACAGTTATGATTATTTTATTTATATCATATGTTCTAAAGGTTTTTTAATTATAAAGAGAGTAAACAGTAATGACGGTACTTGCATTAAAACATTATGAAGATCGCATTGAGATTGCCACTGATTCAGGAATCTTTTATGGGAATTTTGGAGAGAAAGAAAATAACTGCATTAAGATTTTGCATCCACAGCATGACATACATTTTGCATCTTGTGGTCCTGCGTCTGAGGGCAATTTATTTGAATTATATAGCATGACGCGCAAACCTGAAATCAACACTAGACATGGAATTCTAAAATACTTTGGGGATTTTCTTAAATGGAAAAAGAAATTAACCGATGACTTTAAGCAAGAAGGTGATTATTTTTTTATTTTCGAGCAAAAGCCTTATCAAATTTGGCGTGCGTTAAATATTGAAGATATAAAAGAGGGAGAATTTAGGACGCTAGGAGCTGGTCTGCAAGAAGCTAAATGCGCAATGTATCTTGGCAAGAGTCCTAAAGAGGCAGTCGAGTTGTGCTTGGAGTTAAATTGTTATGTCTCGGGGCCAGTTCAATGTTGGACGCTGATTTTAAGGAAAATTATAAATTATGACAACCTTTAGTGTAAAACTGCAAGATAGCGATGGGTGGAATTTACAGGTTGTTTCACGCCATAAACTGGAAGAGGTACGATTAATAATTAAAGGTAATATTGAATTACAATATGCTTTATACAAAGAATCGCATATGATTATTGATGATATTTTTGGTATGAGCTGTCACGAGCCGGCCAAAAAAAATAAAATATTAAACTTTGATCTATATAACGATAAAGGTTGCCCTGCACTATCCCCTATAATTGAGGATGTGCTGATGATGGGTGTGTTTGTCATAGATTTTTTAGAACCTTATTTTATTGTTGAGGTGTCTCAACGACTGGGTGTAGGTGATGCGGTATTCTTACAATTCAAAAGGAAAATTACATGACAGATGAACAACCGTCCCTTACCAAAGAGGCTTATTTTTCTGGTATAAGAAAGGTAGCGCAATTTGTTATTATCGATAATGAAATTACCACTTATAAGGAGTGGGTTAACATCAACGATGAGCAATTATATAATATAATATGGAAATTAAGTAAAGATGTAATTTGGACGAATAATATACCCTACATGTTCGGTTTATTACGTTTTACTACTGATGAAAACTTTAAGGACGGGGTAGGTGTAGGTCAAGATTCTCACGATAAAGATAAGACACTTACCCAAATTATGTTTCGGGTTTCGAGATATATTTATGGAAAGGATCTTATCGATAAAATAGTGAAACTTATAAAAGGAGAGCAGAATGTCTAACAATGTACTGACTGAGGAAGATATCCGTAAACTTTTGGACGGTTTCGCAGAAAGAATTACAAAGTTACAGAAGAAAAGAGATGCAAGTATAGAATCCGATAGAATCTATGCAAAAGAAAGATGGCTACAACAGCTATCAAAAATAATAATGTGGGGCAGTGGAATTGGAATTGTAGTGGGGTTAATTTCGATTAGCTGGCCGATATTATGATACCTATTGAACTTATTGTTAAATTATTATTGACTGCCCATGATCACGTATATGATTATGACATGGCTGAAAATGGTGAAGGCTTTACAGTAGCAAAATTACTAAAAGCTAAAGAAATTTTATACAGATTTGGAGCTGATAGTGATTGTCAACATGTAATATTAAGTGCGGAGGCTTTTGACGAATTAAAAGCAGATTTACAATTCGTACGTTCTAGAAAAAATAAATTACCAGCCAATTTTAGTGAGGGTGTTTTATTAGGTTTTGAAATTCATACTTTATTTAATGATATTTATTTAATACAGCCGGATAAACAATATAGAAATATTGTTTTTAGTGAAAGTGCATTTGGCCTATACATTGAGGCAGTTAGGATAATTAAGAGGACACATGTTGTTTATATTGATACGTTAGAAGAGAAATTCCATGAACGACCAACAACTAGCACGGGCGCGTAAAGATATCATTAGTGATCCCGTTATTAGGAAAAATCATAATGAGTTTATGCATTTAATTTCAATTGATTTGATTGAGAAATTTAATTTAACGTGTAATGCTGATATTAATAAACAGTTTAATGAAATCTTATTATATCTAGCATACCAAACGTCACGGGATAATGACTGTCAAATCAGTGCGGAAATTGGTTCTATTTTTGCAATGGAATATTTACTTGAATATTTTGAAAAAACACGACATTAATTTATTTGTTGTGTTAACCTGTATTTGCTTCTTTTTTTTAAGCCCTTTACTCAGTGGGGCTTTTTTTTTGCCCGATTACAATTCTTTTATAAAAAGCTTGACTTTTCTTTTTTTTATGATAAACTACCTTTTGCCTTCGTACTGGTATACCACGTAAAATCGCAGTGGGTCACGTTTCCGGAAATGTAGTACCCCTTATCACACGTAGCGATGTGATCGAAGGCTATTTTATTTATGAGGACAAAATATGACATCGGTAGGAATTGATAAAATCCAAGAAAAAGGCATAGCTTCTATTGCTTCCATGGGAGCAAGTGAACTTTACCAAGAGGGTGTCGTAGATATTTTTTTAGATGTTATAAAAAAACAAGCATTAAGTGAAGTTCCAATTATAGTTGACACAAAAGCAGATCGTCAACATATCATATCTATGGCTGCTAAAATTGCTAAAACCAAAATACATATTGACAATTTAGGTAAAGAGTTAGTTGCTGATTGGAAAAAGAAATCTAAACTAATTGATACTGATAGAAAGCGATATCGTGAGGGATTAGATGCATTGCGCGATCAAGTCAGGCAACCAGTTACTGATTGGGAAAAAGCCGAAGAACAACGAATCTATACTATAAAAATAGCTATTCATAATAATGTAGGAGAGTATTACCGACTGGCAGCCCTTCAAGAGCGATTTAATTTTAATTTATCAAGCAAATTTTTGAGTGAGATTTTATTACAGATTAGAGATACAGTTATTGGTTCTGAGTATGCTGAATTTGAAAAAGAAGCCCACCAAGAAAAAGCCTTTACGATTGCAGAATTATTATTAGAAATTACAAGGATGGTAGAAGCAGAAGAAAAAGAAGCTGTAATTGCTAAAGGACTTAAGGAGGCTCAAGAGAAAGAGCAAAAAGAACGTGAAGAAAAGATCGCTAAAGATGCGATATTACAAGAACAAGCACGCATGGAATCTGAGCGTCAAGCTACAGCCTTAAAATTAAGACAAGAACAAGAAAAAATAAAAAGAGCGGCTGATTTATTGGATTATGAAAAAGCCAAGCTTGAAGAAGATAAAAAAGAGCAGGCAGAAAAAAGCCGTATTTTTTTAGAAGAGCAAGACAAACAACGGTATGTAGAGGCCGAAGAGCGGCGAGAAATTAAAGCACGCGAATTAGATGTTGAACATCGTAATAAATTTAATAATGGAGCCTATGCAGCATTTATAGAGGGTGGGCTAGAGCCATCCGTTGCCAAATTAGCTGTTGATTTAATTATAAAGAAATTGATTCCCAATGTGACCATGAGCTATTAGGAGATATTATGAATTTTTTGAAAATTACTGATAAAGATGATAATGATCATTATATAAATTTTGATTTAGTATATGAATTTAAGTGTGAAGAATTTAAAGAGGGGATCCCTTCTCATTTAATATATTGTATTCACTTTGATATAGCTTATGAGAATTGGTCTTTAGCGTTTAAGGATAAAAAGGATCGAGATAATAAATTAGAAATGATTTGCAATCATATTGCTCGAGTGAGGTAGATCATGACACCATTAGACGATTGGATCCTTATAAAACGACTGGAAGAAGAAAGCGTCAGTAAAGGTGGCATTATTATTCCTGATACATCTAAAAAGAAACTTTACGTTGGCACGGTTTGTGATGTTGGTGAAGGATCGTATGCCGGATGCCCACATTGTGAATGTCCACATTGCAATAGAGATTTGATAAAGTCTGATTTGAGTATAGGAGATAAAGTATTTTTCCAAAGAAATTCCACGGTAGATACGGACGAAGAGGGGTATTTGTTAATTCGTGAAAGAGATATTTTAGGTATTGGTAAACATGAATGAAGCCAAAACATTGCAACATGTGCAATTTAGAATATTTACCTATCAGTCGTAGCCAACGGGCATGTTCACCTAAATGTGCTATACGTTTGGTGAAGGCTGATCTTGCATTAGCAACTAGAAAGAAGTACAGACGTGCTAAAAAAGAATTGAACCAAAAGGATCGAACATATTTAACAAAGAAAGCACAACAAGCTTTTAATTTGTTTATTCGTAATAGAGACAAAGGAAATCCCTGCATTAGCTGTGGACGTTTAACAGGTTGTAAATTGAATGCTGGTCATTACAGAAGTAGCGGAGAATATCCCGCACTGAAATTTGAGCCTGATAACTGTCATTTACAGTGTGAACATTGCAATAGTTATAAAGGCGGAAACTTGGCGCAATACAGAATTAATTTAATTGATAAGATTGGGGGAAAACGGGTTAACTGGTTAGAGGGATCGCATCCTCACAAAAAACATAGTATTCAAGAATTGAAGAACGTGCGTGATTATTTTGTTAAATGTCTTAAAGAAAATTAGGGAAGCACAAAATGAAAGAACAAGATTTTGACGAAATAGATAAATTTATATATAAGGCATCTGATGCTTTGTCGGACGCGGCCGAGCTATTGCCTGAGGATGGTCAACTGTGGTCAGATGTATTAGATATATTACAAAAAATTGATGAGGTGCAGGCACTTATTAAGTTTACAAAACTTTCGAAAGTTACAATAAAACATGGGGGTAAAAATGAATCTTAAACCACGTGCTGGATATGTAATCGTTAGGGAATGCCTACCAAAGCTAAAAAGTAAAGGTGGCATAATCCTTGCATCGTCTACAAAAGAATTAGTTAAACGATGCAGGCGTGGAGAAGTTATAGCTAAAGGTAAAGATAAAATATTATCTAAAGATACACCGGCTAAAATAAATGTTGAAGTGGGCGACACTGTTATTTTTGGCAAATTTAACGGCGAACATTTAGGAAATATCATGCAGTGTGATGGTGAAGAAAATATTGTTATCTTGGCTCGCAATGAATTGTTAGCTAAAGTTTAGGTTAAATTATTATGTCAAAAGCTGAAATAGAGAAAACCGAAATTAAACTTAAAGAACTTCAAGAAGAGATAATCACAATAAAATCTTATTTGAGAGGATTAAAATTCACGACTAACTCAAGAGATAAAAAGAAATACTCTACTAAAACACCTTTTACATTAAGAGAGGGTACGGAATTAGCACGTGTTAAGATTATTCTTGAGCAAGCACAAGATGGTCTTCACGTAAACGATATTGTTGCAAGATTAAATGGGGGAGTGCCGGATAGAAACAAAAAAATGGCTCTTGCTAGCACATTAAACAGTTACTGTCATCAAGAGCGCATTTTTAAGAAAGTTGGGCGTAATATTTTCACAGTGATTACCCCTATTTTGCATCTATAAAGTTTAGGAGTAAAAATGTTATTTTGGATTTTAGGGCTTACTATCACCTCTTGTATATCCGGCTTTTTTTGGTGGCTGTTTTGGTTCCCGTTACGTTTATTTTTCTTCTCTTTGATTCCTGTTCACGCAGCATATGCATGGGTGGGTAAACTATTGATCGTACTTCTGATTGGTTTTTTCGGCGGCATCGGAGTTCCTATGTTTACCTTTGTGGTGGGTATAGTTATTTTATGTGCCTTACGCAAGCTAATTTAGTTCATGGTGATATAATATGTATCGTGTGGATCGAAACAACTTTTACAAGGAACAAAAAAAGGCTACTGTTTATACCCCTGATATCTTAAGCCAATTTATTTTTTCTATTTTATCCCCCCGTTTCTCGAAAGATACTCTTATTTTAGATCCCTGCGTAGGTAATGGCTCTCTATTAAAACCTTTTCAATCTAACGGCTACAAAACAATCGGAGTAGATATAGAAAACCAAGGGTTTGAAAATACTGTAGTAAGAAATTATTTATCGCTTTTTTCAACTCTTCATTTAACTACAGCGGATCTGTGTACTCCTGGACTGATCATAATGAACCCCCCTTTTAATATTGACGACAAAACAAAAGCATATATTAAAAAAAATTATAAAGGTCGACCCTTACTACCTGAGATTTGGTTACAAAAAACTATAGCATTGTTTGGCAAAAAAATACCTATGGTTTTATTTGCCACTTATGGCTTTAGACTTAATCAAACCATTCACAGTAAAAGATGGCAAAAGTTTCTGAATAACGAATACCCGCCAATTAAAAGCATTATTAGCTTACCAAAAGATGTTTTTCAAGATATTTTATTCCATTGTGAGATCTTAATCTTTAATATAAACGGACTACAACCACATTATTTTTATTATCCTTGTAATTGGGGATGCTCAATTAAGTAATTATTCTGTAAAAACTTTTTTCTAATATTTATCCCAAATAGCTAATAGTTTATGTTATTATTGATACCTATTCATACACTTATAGGTATTTTCGCATGGGTCGTACTTTCAATGGATTACTGTTAAAGAATGAGGATAAACCTTCTCGTAATAATTCAAAAAAATCTTATAGTAAGTTTTCTTTACCAGAAGAAGACGGCACTTTACCTGATCGTGGATCTCGCGATCACCAAACATATTCTAATGTGCGTCTTTGGGCGCATATTCTAGCTAATAAACGTATGGGCATGACTGATAAACATGCCTTTATAAAGGCCGGAATTACTGAATGTACTTTTTATAGATGGCTTAAAAAGCTAGACGATCCTCGCTGTGATTTAGCCATTAAAACTTTATTTCAAGATATGCAAAACATTGATCGAGAACTTGAAGAAGAGGTTATTCAAGTTATTGTCGATGAAATAAAAAATAAAAATAATTATGTAGCTGCTCTTAGATTTTTAGAGTTACGTTGGAAGTATCGACATGCGCATAATCTTTTAGAAGCTACCAATGGAAATGTTAGAAACATTATTGCAACGTCATCTGAGATCGATACTGAAAAATTAACTGAAAAGCAAAGAGATGCTTATCAAGAAATCTTAAAAGTTGGCAAACGTGAAGCCGATGATGACAGCGTAAAAGTCATAATAAAATTACCTCCTAACGGTAGAGATTAGGAGTATTCCCTCTAATGGCGCAATTATTAGTTCCCCAACCTGGTAAACAAACTGAGTTTTTATCTTCTTCTGCGGATATTGTTATTTACGGCGGGGGTGCCGGTTCCGGTAAAACACGCGCTCTTTTGATGGAACCTTTGCGACACTGTAAAAATTCCAAATTTCGTGCATTGATTTTGCGGCAAAGTTCCCCACAAATTAGAAATCTTGGCGGCCTATGGGAAGAGGCAAGAACTCTTTATGGTGACATTGCCACTATGGCTGAAATGTCATTAGAAGCTATGTTTAAGTCCGGGGCCAAAATAAAATTTGGTCACATGTATAAAGAAAACGATAAATATAATTATGATGGTTCTCAAATTCCGTTAATTTGTTTTGATGAATTACAGGCTTTTAGCGAGTCACAATTCAGATATATGTTTAGTCGCAATCGTTCTGATTGTGGTATACCGGCTTATATGCGATGTACTTGTAATCCAATGCCTAATAGTTGGATTATGAAATACATAGAATGGTTTATCGGGGCTGATGGATTTCCGTTACAAGAACGGTCAGCTAAACTACGTTGGTTTATAGCTATTGAAGATCGCCTTGCATGGGCAGATAAAAAACAAGACTTAATAGATCGTTTTGGCGAGAAAGTGCATCCCACCTCACTAACGTTTATTCCGGCTACGATTTATGATAATCCAGCCTTAATGAGATCTAACCCTCAATATTTAGCGCGTCTAGAATCATTACCTAAAGTAGAACGTCAAAGATTATTAGAGGGCAACTGGAATATAACTATAAAAAAAGGCTCTTGGTTCGATCGGAAATGGGTCGGCTTTGTGGATGAAGCCCCCGAAGAATGTACAATGGTAAGATACTGGGATCGGGCGGCTACCGTTAAAGACGCTGATCATCGTAATCCTGATGCTAGTGCTGGGCTTAAAATGGGGTACTATGAAGGCGTATATTATATAATGGATTTAGCGCATTTTTTTGAATCGGCGTACGGTGTCAGAAGTAGAATAATTGAAGTAGCTAGAAGAGAAAAAGAAGTTGCGTGTGTTATTGAAAAAGATCCAGGTGCGGCAGGAAAATCTGAGGCACAATTTTTAGCTGCTGAAATATTAAATAATGTAGAAGCTGAGGTAAGAATCAGACGGGTGACTACTGATAAGGTTACGCGTTTCAAGCCATTTAGTTCAGCAACTGAGGCTGGTATAGTTTACGTTGTACGTGGTGTGTGGAATGATCTTTTTTTCCAAGAATGCGAATCGTTTGGAACGGATGGGCGACATCATGATGACATTGTTGATGCAACATCAGGCGCGTTTAATTTTTTACATGCTAAACGTATAAAAAGGCCAATTTTAATTGCTATCTAACCAGGTACCGTTGTGATAAAAACTCTCAATAAATTATTAAAAAAAAGAATAATAACGCCAGCTACAACTAATTCTGAAACCAAGAATGCATCGGGGCTGGATGCTTTCAGCTTTAAAAGTAGCATATTTGGGTTTAACTCTAATTTATCAACTTTTGAATCTTTAAGATTTTATGGGTCAGTAGCCCCTGTTAATTTAGCAGTTAATAAGGTAGTTGATCAATCTCAAACTATTCCGCCTGTAGTTATCAATCAAAATGATAAAGTACGCCCTCATCCTGTATTGAAGCTTTTAGAAAACCCAAATGCAGCTACTACGCAAAATGAATTTATGCGTGCTTTAGGAATTTATTATCTGGTAACTGGAAATGCTTATATCATGGCAACTGGTAATATTAATCAAGCACCGTTAGAGTTATTTGCAATTAACCCCTCACAGGTAAGCGTTATCGCATCTAACTTTGATTTATTTCCTGATACTATAGACGCCTTGTTTGGTAATGGTTCAATATCATTTAAGCGGCAAAGTGCTTTGAATAGTATGGGCGATAAAAGAATTCGCTTTGTTGCCAATGGAAATAAAGAGATTTGGCATATTAGAGATTTCAACCCGTTAGGGCAAACCTTAATAGGAATGTCACCGTTACAACCAATTATCCCTGAAATTCAACAGTATATTAATGCGTCAATACATAATAATAGTTTACTATCACGTGGAGCTACTATCAGTGGTATTTTTTCCCTTGAAGATAGTGAAACACAACTAACTCAAGATCAACAAGACAAATTGCGCGATCAGATTGAAAAATTCTATAGTGGCGTAAATAATGCTGGAACTGCGTTTTTATCTTCTAAAATTAAATTTGACCCTATTACTCAATCTCATAGAGATATGGATTTTGGCGAACTTAAAGAATCAGTCATGCAAATGATTGTGAACGTGTTAAAAATTCCGTTGCCTTTAGTGGTCAGTGATAACATGGCATTCAACAATGTAGATAACGCTACACTAGCTTTATATGATAATGCTGTTTTACCACTAGCTCATCGTATTTTTAATGAATTATCATTATTTTTATTGCCACGTTATGCGGGATCGGAACAATTGAAAATCAGCTTTGTTACTAATAATTTGCCAGCTTTAGCCCCAAGGCGAAATGCGGAATTAAATAAACTAAAAGACTTGAACGTATTAACGATTGATGAAGTGCGACAATTAGCTGGTAAAGAACCATTAAAATCTGGTGGTGATCAAGTTTATATTCCTGCCAACCTGGTTCCGGTTGGCGATGATAACTTTACCGAAGATCAGCCTGCTAAACCAGTTGCCGCTATCGCAAAGGATATCAAAATTCAGGATTGTAATGGCAACCATTTATTTACTAATGGAGCATTAGCGCATGGCGAAAGCATCCAAGGCGATGCGGCGGATAGCTAATAGAGAGCGCGCCCTTAAAATATCCCTAGAAAAAGTTTTAAATTCTCAACTACAAAAAGTTTTTAATAATTTCATGCGCCGGTTTCTTTCTCAATTTAAAAGTACTGGCATCATTCTAAACGCCCATGTACTTACCCACAGCTTACAAACTATATTGACAACGGCTTACAAGAGAACAGCGGCTGCCTTTACAGAAAATTTCACAATAGGCCGTAAACAGGATGAAGATCAACAATCTCAAGATGCCATTGCGGCTTTTATTGCCCTTACCGTTCCAGCTCAAGTTGCATTAATTATCAATACAACTAATGCTCAACTAGAGGCACAGATAAGAAAAATAGCTGCGGATGATTTGGCTACGGGTAAACCCTTTGATCTTAATCAATTAGGTACTGATGCTTTTCAACAATATAACCAAATATTATCATCTCGCGTTCCTCTGATAGGAATGTTCCAAATTCAAAACGCCGCCGAAGCTGCAAAACAACAAATAGCTACTACTCAAGATGGGGTTAGATTTAAGACTTGGGTTGCCATTTTAGACACTAAGACTAGACGATCCCATGCATTTGCCGATGGACAAGAAAGGGCAATAAACGATCCCTTCACCGTTATGGGCCAACAATTAAAGCATCCTGGTGATTTGTCTTTAGGTGCCACTTTAGAAAATGTAATGAACTGCCGTTGTAGTGCTATTTATTCCTAATTATGTTATAAGTCCGATCATTAATTATAAATAAATATTACCTTTAGGTACCACTATGGAATATATGACTGTTCCTTTTGATTTAGATGAAAAAAGCATCCATGACGATGAAGAAGATAAGGGAAGCCCTGTTTTTAATCTTTCAGGTTATGCAAGTACATTTAAAAATACTGATTTAGTAAATGACATTATCGAGCCTGGCGCATTTTCTAAGAGCCTATCAGCCAAGGGCGGTAAAAAAATAAAAATTCTTTGGCAACACAATACCGATCAGCCTATTGGAAAAGTAACTAAGGTTTTTGAGGATGACAAAGGTTTATTTATTAAAGCTGCCTTACCTAAAGAGCATACGTTGGCTAATGATGCAGCAGTATTAGTTAAAAATGGCATCATTGATTCACTGTCTATCGGTTTTAGCGTTAATGATGCCGACCATCTCAAAAATGGCAAAAGAATATTAAAAGATATAAAAGTACATGAAATTAGCCTGGTTACTCATCCAGCTAATCCTAAAGCACAAGTGACATCATTCAAACGTGTAAATGATTTTATTGAATTGCCTCTAGCTGCTCGTGATACTCCGTGGAACCATCAAAAATCCCTAGAGCGAATAGAAGAATTTTATTATTATCAAGAAGATGATACATATCATCAAAAAGCTTATTTATTTTCTGATGGGAGCGTCCCATTTGAAGCCTCGTTAATTGCAGATGTTATTAATGAAAAAATGTATGCAATTCCTAAAGCAATTTTTTCTTTGTCAGCCTCTATAAAAAGTAATAATGTGGATCCAAATTTGACGGGAAAAGAGATTGCACAGGTAAAAGATTCTATTAGTAGATATTACACCAAGATGGATTTGGCGAATCCATTTACTACTAATAAATTCAATTCGGAAGAATTGGAAAGTTTGACAAAGCGCGAATTGGAGCATGTCCTGAGAGATTCAGGATTATGCTTATCAAAAAGCGCAGCTACTTATTTTATATCGCGCCTGGACTGGAATCGGAGTGAGTCTGATGCTGGACTAAAGCAACGGGATATTGATTATGTAACTCAATCAATATTGAAATTAACTTCGGAGATGAAAGCAAATGGCTACTGAAAAAATTAGTGATGTACAACTTGCTCCTATTATGGAGTCATTAAAACAACTACGAACGGTTGTTGAGGACAAGTGTCGCTCAGAGGGTGAAATTAAAGATATCGTTGGAAAATGTGAAAATGTATTAACGAAATTTGAGGAATCACAAACTGCATTTAATACTAAACAAGCTGCTAACGATCAATATAAAGCAGAGTTAGAGGCAAAGCTGGTTGCACTAGAAACTCAAATGTGTCGCATTCCTAGTGACACCAAAGAGGCAGTCATTAATAAGGAGCGTACGGAAGCTCTTTATAAATGGTTACGTTTTGGAAAAGACTGCTATAGCGAATCCTATATGGGTGAATGTAAAGCGGCCATGATGGCTCGCGATCCTTCTATTGACGTTAAAAATGTCTTTACAAAAGTTGAACAAAAACTTATGCGAACGGATGTTAATACTTTAGGTGGTTTTTTAGCCCCTGAAGATTTCCGTTTGGAAATTCTGAAACTTATTACTGAAACATCACCAGTGCGTCAGGTTGCACGTATTCTTACAACATCTCGTGGTGAAGTGGTTATACCTAAGCGGCGTACCTTGGTAAAAACTAAATTTGTTGGTGAGGCTGGCAAGAAGGAAAAAAGTCAATCCACTTATGGTGAAGAACGTATCAAGTTAAATAAAATGACGGCTGTTGTAGAGGCTACATTTGAAATGTTAACTGATTCAGCTTTTAATATTGAAGAGCAAATCCAGTTAGACGTTACTGAAAGCTTTGCGCAAGAAGAAGGGCGCGCTTTTGTACGCGGTAATGCTGTAAATGAACCTGAGGGATTTATGGAAAACCCACAAATTCCATTTATTAAAAGTGATTTGGCTACTACCATTCAGGGAGATAATTTAATCGACCTTACTGGTGAATTAAAGAGTGGTCAAAATGCACGTTTTGGGATGAATCGTAGAACCCTAGCCGTTGTAAGAAGATTAAAAGACACCACCGATGCTTATTTATTTGCTTTGAATATAGGTCTTGCAAATGGATTAGGTTCAACTATAGCCGGTTTTCCATTCCTTGAATTTATCGATATGGATGATGTAGCTGCAGGTACAGAGCCAATTATATTTGGAGACTTTAGACGTGGATATACTATTATTGACGGCGTTAACTTAAGTGTAATTAGAGACGATTTTACATTTGCTGATGAGTGTATTATACGTTTTGTTTGGGCGCGTCAAACTGGCGGTCAAGTCGTACTTGAGGATGCCTTTGTTAAATTACGCGTTGAGGTTATTTAATGTAAATGCTCTCAATAATTTAATTATTGTTGGGAGCATTCCTTTTTTTGGAGTAAATAATGATTATTAAGTTTTTGAGATTTTGTCGGGTACAAGCCCGTGTAGATAAACAGTATCAAACATTAGAATATGATGCTGGCGAAACTACAGATGTTTTAGATGATAAAACATGTTTAGAGTTAATAAATATTCCCCCTTCACGTCTTAAGGACAAACCGGCATTTAAACCATATGCCGAAGAAGTA
>SDBT01006383.1_pt1 | contig 19571 bp, 20 predicted proteins | sample 2277101 | NCBI WGS metagenome assembly SDBT01 (sample SAMN10404973, study PRJNA504765) | marine sediment metagenome | isolation source: marine sediment core GS10_PC15, 103 cmbsf | place: Arctic Ocean: Southern Knipovich Ridge | collected 2010 | reverse complement strand
TGTTGTGAAGAATAAAACACCATTTAGTCTGGATCATATTTGTCTTGATCCCAGAGAAAGAAGTATTAATAGCTCCACGAAAAAAGTGACTTAAAATTTGGAATTTACTAGAGTATATAAATTGCAATAATTATCGACTGTGGTGTTTATAAACAAGTTAGGCACAAGGCAAGATTCGCTACCAATACAATATTTGCATCTTTTTTATATTTCTGCGTTTATAAATTATGGAATCAACTTCAAAAATCAATGCATAAATGGAAGACATTGAGAAATGGGAAAGCCTAATAGGGAAATTGTATATATACTTGCTTAAAAATATTAAGGACAAGTATATTGCTGAAGATGTATTGCATGATGCCGTGTTAAAAATTTTGGAGAAAAGGCAATTTTACAGGTATAATGAGAACTATGACGGTTGGGCTTTCCGCATTACTAAGAATGTCTTAATTGATTACTATAGAAAGACTAAAACGGATACTGATATAGAAAGTATCGAAAAAAACTTTGACAAAAAAAAAGATGAATTTAATACATATGAAAATTTAATACCTGCATTAAAAGAGTTTATTGAAAACCTTCCAGAAAAATATAGTAAACCTCTGATTTTATCTGACATTGAAGGGGTTAAGCAAGAACTTATTGCACAGAAATTAGGATTATCTGTATCTGGTGCTAAGTCAAGAATTCAGAGAGCAAGGAAAATGCTTAAAGAATATTTTCTGAAATGCAGTGAATTTAAATTTGACAGCCGGAACAGGGTTGTTGAGTTTTATCCCCAAAGTCCTTCATGTATCTGTGAAAGAGACTAATCCCGAATACAAACTTGCGTCTTTTTTATACTTCTTCGTTTATTATATGAACGATTTATAAATCATCAATTTTAAAACAATTTATTATGACACAAAAGAAAGAAGTAAAAAGGATAACAGTTACTGCTAAACAAAAGAACCCTATTCAAACCAAAAGTGTAGCTGTCAAAAAAGCGAATGATTGTGGGTGCGGCTGCTTAGTTAACCAAAAGAAGTAATTAACAAAGGGAGAGCGGATTGCTTTCCCTTTGTTTTATAATCAAAACTAACAAGATTATGGACATTTTAGACACATTATTATATTGGGTGCACACAATAGCATCAGTATATTGGATAGGTGGGATAGCATTTATATTATTAATATTAATCCCAAAAGCCAAGCAAATTTTAGGAAAGGAAGCCAGCAAACTAATAGGTGCAATATCTAAAACATTTAAGCTACATGTAAATATTAGCATCTTTATCTTAGTATTAACTGGTATTGCATTGTCGATGTTAGATAAGCCAGCACCCGTTCAAATAGAACAATGTGACAATTGGAAAATATTGCTGATTACAAAACATATTTTAGTCACCATAATGATTTTCATACATATTTATCGAAACACTATACTTTCAAAAAGAATTAATAAGGAAAATGAAATAAGCAAAAAAAGTTCACTTCAAAAATCATCGTTGAATCTTGTCAAAGTTGTTTTAATACTTGGTTTAATCGTATTACTATTAAGCATTATGGCTTCTAAATTGTAAATAAAAACAATCCCTTTTCCAGTTGATTATTTGAAGCGGCTTAATTAAGAAAACAGTTCTTTCCTGCAATTACAGATGCTACACCAGCCTGCGAATGCAGACCATAATCCAGAACCATTTTCACAAGTTCATCCAGCCATGACACTAACACATCTTGAGAGCCTGACATAGCACAAACGAAGTCTTTATTGACCTTCATTATGCCGAGGACAACCGGAACGCAATTTTCATCCTTTTCTCTTTTAATTGTGCCCTGCACAACTAATCCTTTGGTTTGAATTTCTTTTCAACCCAGTCAGACCAAAACAATTGAATACCGAATTTTTTCATGTCCTCTAAGAATTCATTGATAGTTCTTGGTGTTTTTAGTTGATAATAATCTTTGCTCACATTCCTAGCTCTTATCACATATTGTCCCTCAGCATAAAATTCAAGAATGTTACCGTCATCATTTGTGAATCGACACCAGTTAAACATCAATTCACCCTGCCAACTCTGAAAAATTTTAGTAACAGAACTTTCTCCATAAACCGGGTACAGCACATCACATACAAAGGTCTTGGCAAGAAACTCAGTAAATTTCCGATTCCCGGCTGTCCCGATATCTGGCAACAGGCTTCATTTCAATTTAGAAAATTTGGTGTGCCAGCAATAACTGATGTCTTTCCGGTATCTGAATGCAAACTGTAATCGAGAATCATTAGAATCAATTCATCCAGCTTTTCACCCAGAATCCATTGGTCTCCAGCCTGAGCATATATATAGCCATCATTAACTTTTATTTTGCCATATACGACTGGATGTCCGTCAGCATCGATTTCACGCTTAATTGTGCCATGAAAACATCTATCCCAACCCTGTTTCCCGGCTTTCGCCATGAATAGTTCAGTAATTTCGAGTCTGTCTTTCTTTTTGTCCATATAGACTGATTTGCAGTAAATATGTTATTATGACACTGAATATTAGACGTATAAAAGTACATTAGGGTTGCATATTCCCTCAGAACTCAAAATTCAGAAGGTCTTCTTGCTCAAATGTCCTCAATATTTTCTCAACTAGGTCTTCATCGAAATACAGTAAGTCACAAATCAGAAAGGAACACGGAAGTTCATTGGCATTTAGTCTTTGATTTTTCATTACAAGGTCACCAGTTCTGATATCAACTCCCACAATATGGAACCGAAATCCTTTGAGATATACCCACAATAGTTTTATGTAAATCAGTTCGACATTGGGTTCGGTGAAATCATGGATTTCATAAACAGAATGAAGCGAAAGAGTCTTATCTTCAGTAAACACACAGGGGGAATTAATAAAAATCGAGTCTCCGGTGCGCTTAAACCATGCTTGAAGACCGATAGCAGGTTTCTCAATTGGGTTTGTTTCTTCTGGGTTCATATGCCATGTCTTTCCTATAAATACAGATGTGCATTGAAAGAGATAGATATAACTCATTCCGAAACCATGAAAACCGGGACAATGGTTAGTAACATGGAAAGCCATACGGACATTCAGGTCAGCAACAGGAATAGATAGGGATTACATATCCAACTCCACATAATAAGTAGACTGCTATCAGCTATAGCAGTAAAGTTGTTCATGTACCCCCTCTCACCGTATCGGTGGGTAGTCTCTCCCCCCAGACTACCCACCCTCTCAGAGCCGAGGTGCTTCATTGATGATTGAAGCCATGATTGCCCTTTTTGCTTAAATCTCTAACTCGTTTTCCTGACACGCTATTATTATTGTTCGAAAATCCTGACATTTTTTTTTCTCATATATATTCCGGAACACTCTGAAAATTCCCGGAAAAAATCCTGTAGAAAATCAGTGCTTTTCAGGATATGATACACTGGGTTATGCAGTACAGGTTTTGGAGTCCTGTATAGCCATAGGGTAGCCACTGAGAACCGGGACTGGGGTTCTGGAGTCTGCAATACATCGGCATTTAGCCTTACGGGAAATTCCCCTGAAGGTGATTATCTGCTAATTACAATAAATTAGGTGTTCAGCTATTTAGGGTCTGCGGCTGTGTTTAGGGTATAGGGAGGATTTTCAGTAAATCCGAAATGAATTCCATAACCCCTCAAAAAGATAATTATTTATAGGGTGTGCCTGAAAACTTTGGTGCTTCCCAAACAAGCGTCTTGCAACATTTTTCTTTGTAATAATCTGTATCTACATCGTTTGCCCAGATATGAAGAGTATCTCCACTTACTGATATTGCTCTTGGCATAGAGGAACTTAAAGGATTGTGATATTCAAAATAGTATTCATATTGCCAATCATAACGCAACCAACCTCCATAATATCTCCATGTTTGAGGGAAGTCTTTCATTGCTTGCTCATCTTGACTAATTTTTGTCTTCAACCAATCTGGAACTTCTTTACTGGGAAGCAGATATTCTTTCTCACAAGAAAAAAACATGATTGAGATAAAAAACAACAATGCTAACTTTTTCATGACCTAAGTTTAGTATGGTTTTTTATTGCTATGATGTTTTTTAGAACTCACTGGTTGCGTTGGTAAATTGCATACCCGTGGAGTCTATCCAGTTGCCATATGCTGTGAAGCGAAGATAATATTTTGTAGAGTTCTATGTTATTAATACATGAGAATCAGGATTCTCATTTTAATTGTTTGCCTATCTTCAAGCGTTTCCGCCCAGAAGAATAATGACCCTTTTGTCGGTGGGATAGAGTTAGGTCTTGGATATGGGACTGTTATTGATTTTAATCTTGACAACAACAACTTTTATCGAGAATATCTTTTAGAACGACTTATCTGGTTACCTTTCCAAATCGGTTTTGTGGCTGAGAAGAATTTAAGTCCTAACAGATATCTTGAGTTTGGGATGATGTTTGCCAGACGGAGTTCTTCATATGTAGCTCGCTACAATTATAAAGCAGGTGGCGGATATACACGAAGTCTTCCAACTCTTAATTTTTACGGTATTGATATTCCACTCAAATACTATTCGTATGTTGGGAAGGTTCTTAAGCAACAAATGTATGTCTTTGGTGGTATTACTCCATCATGGTTGATGAGACCAGAAGGAGGGTCTTTGGATTGGGGTATTCCTGATGAGTACTTCAGGAACATATATTTATCTATTTGTGGTGGATTGTGTTACGACAAAAGGAAATCCAGAGTGAAACTGCATGCGGGTCTGGCAGTAACATCTGTGGTTAATGCCAATTATAGGGAGATTCCAGAGGAAGACCGTGAATATGGTGGAAGGATATACCCGTTTGAATTGCTGTTTTGTTATGCACGTATGTTTAGATAAGAATCCTCTATCGACAGTGAAATGTTTTTTTGGAGTTAATCGGGAGTTAATCGGTGAAGCAACCAACATTTTCCACTTTGCGGTCGTGCAACATATTGCTCAGAATCTGCGTTAATTTAGTAACATCATTAATCCCAACACTATGAAAATCTTTCAGTTATTAATCGCTGTTATGTTATTTGGATTAGTAGCATGTTCCAAGGATGATTATGATATAGCAATGCTTTATGCAGTAAATGGGACTGAATATGCGATGAACATAAAGTTTTTATCTTCAACGGATAAGCATGAACCGAAAGGGTCAACGCTCGATACCATTCAACAAAACTATATTGCGGCTTTTATGAGTTATGATGAGAGTATTGACCCTTGTGTATTGCTATCGAACGAATGTGATAGTATTATTGTAACAATTAAGAATCCAGAAGAGAGTATAATTTTCTTTGGGAAACACTCTACTCCCAACTACTCTTTTAACCCATTTAAAGATGCTAATGCATGGAGTTATGAAGTAGAATTACAGGACGATTTTAATAATGTAATCACAAAGCACATATACTCATTAGTATTAACAACTGATAATATTGCAGAAAATAATCCAAAATAATTTATGTTGCATTCGCAAGGGTCATTTGAAAATCTTCAACGCACGACTTACCACTATAATTCCTACAAATGCACCCAAGTCCACAAGTTCACGGTTTGGAGACCACAATTTCCATAGGTGTGGCAACTCGGAGTGTGATGGTGAAAAATTACTGGCAAGATTTTGATAGATTTACCCACAAGAAATCTTACTTTATGTATAGGATATGTATATATTATTAAGATAAATATTGTATCGATTTGATATTCAGCGATATTATCGTTTTAAAAATAAAATTAGTAATTTAACCGGTCAAATCTCATTGCAATGTTCAGAATTGGCCTCCTGTCAGACACCCATGGATTTTTCGATCCCAGAATTACCAATCATTTCAGTAAATGTCATGAGATCTGGCATGCCGGAGATATTGGTGATGTGCAAGTGATGGATCAACTGTCTGACATCTGTCCGGTCATTGCAGTATACGGAAACATAGACGGAACAGCCATTCGTTCAAGGTATTCCGGACACCAGCGACTAACCAGGGAGGGACTCGATATCTGGATGACCCACATCGGGGGTTATCCGGGTAACTATGCCCGGCATGTTAAACCCGGGATCTTCAACGATCCACCTGGTTTGTTCATCTCCGGACACTCCCACATTCTTAAGGTCATGCCTGATAAAAAAAATGGGTTCCTTCATATGAATCCAGGATCCGCAGGTCGCAATGGACTGCATAAGGTAAGAACCCTGCTAAGGTTTGAGATCCAAAGCGGACTGGTGAACAATGTTGATGTGATTGAACTGGGCCCCAGGTCAGGTTAGAATATTTCGCTCTCACCAGCCTCATGTTCATACTCCAAAAAGCGGTTGATAAACAAATCTACCCTGCGCCGTGCTGCCAGGCTGTAAACATACTTGGGCTCACCTATTCTTGCCCTCACACGACGGTCCGCAGCCTTCAGGTTAAACACAATGTCATTGAAATTACGGTTGGAAGAGAGGACCTGTAATCCACCAGGAGAATAGGCAAAATAATACCACGTACGCCTGTCCACCCTCAGGTAGATATCAAAGATATCCCCCGATCCTTTCTCAACCAGTTCCACATAGGCATCCACTTTTTTATTAATCTGAATATCCCCGATGTTCCCAATCCCCACCTTTCCATTGTACCGGAATGAGCGGCTGTTCTGGTTCCATTTCAACGGAAGATCATTGAAAAAGATGGTGTTTTTCCATGCCTGCGGGATTTCATTGTACATTCCGGTAAGTGCCAGTTCACGTTCCAGCTTCCTGGCCTGGGTCACACCCAGTAAATCCCGCATGGCCAGCTGATAATGGTTCCGGGTAAGATCAACAGGCTCCAGATCGGGAAGGCTGTCGATCTCGCTGCCCATTACCTGCAATGCATCAGGCGAAAAATGAAAATCAAGGCCGAGTAAAAGGTGTACTGTGAACTCATCCTCATCGACCCTGTGCACAGCATTCCCTGTGGAGATGATCTTTACATGTCCGTAATCAAGGTTCAGGTCGATGGGTCCTTCGCCATAAACCAGGCAATTGGCTATTTCCAGCCTCAGGTACTTCCCGGGCAATGATGGATCGGCAATCTTTTCGGGGGTGGATATAATGTATCTTTCAAGCTCAGGATCATACAGGAGTATCCCGCTGGCTCCGGTAATGCTGGCATCGAAATAGTCTTTCCGTCCCGATATAAATGTGGAATATATATGGGTAGAGTCGCGGGTAATCATCGATCCGGCAAAGATTTTGTCCAGAGCAATATTCTTCATTTGCTCACCAACAGGGATACGTATGTCCGCTGGATCAATTTCCCTGGTGAACCGCAGCCATGCCTTGCCTATATTGCAATCGTGTACTATCCTTGCACCTCCGTCAAAAGTTAAATATGGATTACCCGCAGACATTTTGACCTCTCCCTGGAAATCAAAGAATGGACTCAGCATAAATGGATCCTCCTCCTCCACCCTTCCTGAGGAATGACTCTGGAGGGTAGTATCCACCCATATGCGATCAAAATAGACCGGGTGGCTGTTTCCAAATGCATCCTGGTAATTATAATAACCCGATCCGCCATAGTCCTTCGCCCCATTGACGAAAATGGTGGCATTATAGATGAAATGCCGCCTGTTCAACTGACTGGCCAGTACTTTTGCATTCTCAAGCTGGCTCATGGTGGCCTGGTATCCCACTTCCAATTCTCCGCCCGATGGAAATACGTAGGCATCAGCTACCGCGATAAACGGAACCCTGCTGGCATGCAATAGTCGTGTCCTGTAGTTATATACGGCAAGTGGAGCCACAAAATTCAGTTCGTCCTGCTGTGGATGCTTTGAAAGATAGGTAGGCCCATTGGTCTTCAATGAATCAATTCCTATGTCCACCTCATTATCAGGGAGATACTTACTCTGTGACATAACCACTTCACTACTGTCCATAAACCAGGTCATCTGGTCAAGATGGGTTTCATACAAATTATAGGGCAGTTCAACCAGTGTAAAATCCCCATTGGCCCTGATCTCTCCCTGGCGTACGTCCAGATCTATATTGAGATTTACATCATTGGTGAGGAATGGGAATTCATGAGTGGACCGGGCCCTCAGCTGAATGCCAGCCGAGTCGGCAAGAATAACGCGGGAGCTGTACCTGAAATGCTCAGATTCCAGCCTGGCATCGGAAATTACCATTACCCCATTGCCCGAGAGACCAGTGGGGCGAAGCGCCAGGTTCCCACCATGAAACATGCTGTCGGTGAAAATCCTAAATGTTTCATTGGTTCTTGAAACACGCATCACCTCCTCGTGTGGAAATAGCTTAATTCCTGCCTCGGTATTCTCCACGTATGGGAATTCTGTTGCATCCAATTTCTCCCTGATCAGAAAACGGCGCGATTGGGCCATCATCGAATCGGGATGCATCAGGAAGTCATCCGACCAGGTGGTCGACGTAAGATAATCGAATGATCCATAACCGTGCAGCCCCTTGCTGCTCATCTCAATGTCGTTATAAAATTTACCTATCCCTGCATAGAGAGGAATCCCCTCATCCGGAGCTTGCAGATAAAATCCAAGGGAATTGTCTTCACGAAGGGTCATTTCCATTTCAAGGGGAGGCAGGATCGAGGAAGAGACAAAGGTGCCTTCCAATGCAATGGCATCACGGTTAAAGTTATCCAGGCTATCAATGGAAAACGTGTCCAGTTCAAAATAGAACTCATCCCTGATATACACCCCGTTTTGAATGGATTTCTCATCGAAGAAAATATAGGATTTTTTACGGCTTGTAAAACGTGGATATTGGGGATAATTCTCAAGTCCGGATTTATTCCCGGGAAGATCAATAAGCAACTCACCGGTCATTCTTTCTATCTTATTATCGATCTTGTTCACAAGTTCCACACCGTACTGGTTGTACTGACCTGTCAGGGTTGATAGCTGGAGCGAGTCTATGTCCTGCAGGTTGATCTTGAAATTGTCATAGTCAAAATAGAAATTACTACCGTAGAATCTGAATAATCCAGCATCCACCAAGCCATTAAACTGAAAGCTTCGGTTTCGCTTCATAACTATGCTGCTTTCGCTGGGTATCAGCCTGACATTTTGTGAATCACTCAAAAATATAACAGGAATCCCCCTGATGATCAGATCCCGGGAATTAAGATCCAGTTCAGCATTGGAGGAGCCTTCTGTTCGTGAAACAAACCTGATTACATCATAATCACGCTTCTTCATGGATGCCTCAATGTAATCAAACAGCTTCTGCCGAAGGGTTACAAGGTCAGTCTCATCATCATAATAAGCGAATCCAAGTTTGGACAGGCTCATGAGCTGGTGCCGGACCTGGTATGCAGGATATCCAACATAACTCGCATAACCTGTCAATGCAAACGTTCTGCCTCCCAGCATATTGGAGTAGGTATACAATTGAGCAAGCGGATGCTCATAGTCCATCCCCTGTAAGTCCATGTAAAACTGGTAATTGAAAAATGTATTTGATTCAAATGTTGCCCGGCCAATGGATGACCCTTGAAGTGCCTGGAACCTCACTTTGGATGCGTCTCGGTTCCAATAAAGCTCATCAAAATTCATATCGATGTTGTGATAAGAATTGGAATAAGGGCCCTGCGAGGTAAAATCTTCCGATTTGTTAAGGCGCAATTCTTCTTTTCCCACGTCGTAAGCAAAAACCAGGTCCGGATGGTAAATAGAGTCATCTCCAAGATAGACGGATACCGAGGCCGAACGCGATCTAATAAACCTATCATTCATGGTTGCCCTGTGAGTTTCAGCCCTGATACGAAGTGTGTCATGGCTAAATATTTCAATGACTGCCCGCTCTCCTTCAACACCGGAACCGACCAGGTTTCCACCTTCAACCGACATTCCACCCCTGTAATTCACACCTGGAGCAAAACCATCTATCCTGTATGAGTTTTTGTATGATACGAATTGGGGATACTTGGCCGATGCCAGGTTCTTAATCAAAGCAACCTTGTCATTCAACCGTCCCATAACTTCGCCTTTAAAACGTGCCGGATAATACAATATGACAGAATCTGCCGAATAATTAGGTGTCTTCAGGTTGATCTTATAATCCCTCAGTATCGCATGCATCTCGCTCTCGGGTATGCCAGCCCTTTCCCAGGAAACACTACCCTTGGTCCCGATCCATTCCAGGGTCAGTGGATCAATATACCCGGTGGCATTCATGATCTGGATGAAATCCCTGCCAGAATAGCAAGCAACAGTTACGTCGTCAAATTGAACTGTCATGGTTTCATCGGTATGAAACGTAAAAGAGGGGGTAGACACCTTCCATGTAACTGAATTGGAAGTATAAAAAATGTTATCTGCCAGCAATGACAGAGACAGCGACAACCACTGATCCATGGTCCGTAATAGAGCGGCATCACTTCTCAGAAAGAGTCTGTAACCTTCCAGCCACTCTTCATATCCATGGGATATTTTTTCTCCATAGAAGAACTCCATCATCACACGCTGATATTTGATGAAATGTGGATGTGGACGACACTTGCGATCCAGCATCAGGTTTGATACTGCTATAATCTCCATCCTTTCTTCATAAGAGAGTGAATCATACAGATGCAAAAACCTCTCAAAATCGGGAACCTCTGAAGGCTCCAGTGAAGTACCTGTAAATGCCACAAGCTCTGAGGCATAGAGAGCGGTATCTTTGGTGAATTCCCTGATGATCTGTGCATCTACCTGGCAGGTTATAAACAGCGAAATCAGGATGATGAATGCTCTTTTCATAGCAGGATTTTCAAAACCTATTATTTAACAAAAGACAATGAGATCCAGTTCGATTTCTCCATGGTATTCACATGATTCACCCCACACTGGTATGCTGCGTTCAGAATATACTGGACATCCTCAGCCAGAATACCACTGACAATCAAAATACCCTGATCAACCAGGTGAGCAGTATATTCAGGCAGATCCCGAACAAGTGTATTGCGTGTAATGTTAGCCAATACAATATCAAAAACTTCGTTGCCCAGGTCACCGGTATCACCCAGGCGGATTTCAATCATCGACGCCCCATTCCTTTCTTTGTTTTCCAGGGCATTTTCATATGCCCACTGATCATTATCAATACCCAGGACCCTTTGAGAACCCATTTTAAAAGCATAAATGCCCAGAATACCTGTTCCGCAACCCATATCCAGCACCCGGCTTCCTTTCAGATTATGGTTCATCATCTCGATGATCATCAACCTGGTTGTATGGTGATGACCCGTCCCGAAAGACATTTTTGGTTCAATGATGATGGTGCAGGGAAGGTCCGCTGATGCATCATGAAATGGTGCCCTGATCAGTACCTCATCATTAATAGTAACCGGATCGAATTTCTTTTTCCACTCTTCGTTCCAGTTCTGATCTTCAGTTTCATGGAATCTGTACTGCACCTTCATTCCAAGGCCCCCCAACTCATCAATCAACTGATTCAGGTCATCACTGGAATACTGCTCCTTAACAATATAAGCCTGAATAATATCCTCACTTTCAACAAAACCATCGAATCCAATCTGAGACATTTTGGCCAGCAGTATCTCTATTTCAATGCTGCTCCAGGACCTGGTTGGGATTTCAAATTCGAGATATGCCATACAGGCTAAAACTGAAATCTAAAAGGCGTTAACAATGGCCATGAAATCTTCAGCCTTCAACGATGCTCCTCCAATCAATCCGCCGTCTACATCCGGATTCGCAAATAACTCCGCAGCATTTGAAGGTTTACAGCTGCCTCCATAAAGCAGGGGCATATCTTCAGCTACCTGCTCATCAAACAATTCGGTCACCAGATTCCTGATGAATTTATGCATCTCCTGTGCCTGGTCGGGGGTAGCAACCAATCCTGTGCCAATTGCCCAGACTGGCTCATATGCTATCACAGTTTTATGGATATCCTCCCTGGAAAGATCCTTTAATCCAACTTCCAGTTGTTCCCTCACCACGTCAAAAAGCTTTCCGGCCTCCCTTTCTTCAAGTACTTCTCCACAGCAGAAGATGGGCTTCAGACCCTGGGAAAGAGCAAGCTTAACCTTTTTGTTTAATAATTCATTGCCCTCGTTGAAAATGGTCCGGCGTTCGGAGTGACCGATGATCACATACTCTGCCCCTGCCGATACCAGCATCGCAGGAGAAATTTCACCAGTAAATGCACCGGATGCTTCAGAGGCGCAATCCTGTGCACATAGCTTAACATTCTCTATCAATTCTTTTACCCTGCTCAAATGTGTATACGGGGGGGCAATGATAACCAATGCATCACTCGATTTTTCCCTGGACAGAGTCTCCACTGCTTTGGCCAGTTCCATCCCATCCTTCAGAAGGGTATTCATTTTCCAGTTTCCTGCAACAATTTTCTTTCTCATGTTTATTCTCGATTATTATAAATGGTAAATATTCTATACGCATTGATGGTGGTAATTGGTTTATCCTTTGATACGCGATACAAACTGAGATAACAACAGCAGGATTGTGATCCCCATGATAAAGGATATGACCACCCAGCGTTCCATGAAATAGGCACTCCTTTCAAATAATAATCCTGGAGTTGCTTGCTCAAAATCTATCACATCAAATGAGAAATCATTATACACTCCCGCTTCCATCAATAGCTGTGCCTCTTCATCCATGGGTGCTGAAGCATTACCAATCAACTCGGGCCATTGCGGGTCGACCTCTCCAATGGCAGGAAAATCCCTGGAACCCCATTTCCCCACAATGATGCCGTTTTTCAGAAGGACAAAACCCGGGTTGGATCGAACAATGGTTTTGAGCATGATCTCATCGGCCGCATAAAAACTGTATCCCAAATCCATGGAAGAAGCCCTTGATTCCACCTCCGCCGACGAAGATGAAGTCACAGCAAAAAATGAGTAATCGTTAGCAAGGATCTCCAACTGAGACCATCCACGTGCAATCATCAATGCATTTTCATCCGCCCTCGAAAGATCATGCGAGATCATGATCAGGCTGTAACCCCTGTCAGAAAGGATCTGGTCAGCCAGGTTTGTTCCATCAACATTCATGATGGCAAAATCATGAATAGGCGGTTCATATCCCTTCTTTATCAGCCTGGAATGGCTGCTTACAAACTCCCAAAGAAGGGTATCCCGCGGGTAGTCGCTGATGTTAAAATCTGACAATTTACCAGATTCTATATTCCTGTAAATGAGGGTAGTTTCATATTCATCCATGGGAGCCCCATCAGGGAGCTCCATCTCATTCCGGATGATTGTCCCCACATCATACGGTCTGAAGTCCAGCAAAGGCAAATGCTGATAGTTCCATATGGAGAACCAGGATACAAGCACATAAATACCGGCCACTATGGACCATTCCTTAAAAACGTTTCCTTGTTCATCTTCGTTTTTCCTGTGGAAATAGAGCAGAAGGACAAATACCATCAGTACAACATTCTTTACGAACGTTTGCCAGTTAGTGAGTATCAGCGCATCCCCGAAACACCCACAATCCGATACCGGGTTAAAAATGGCCAGGATAAAGGTTAGCAGGGTAAAAAAGGACATGAACCACATCAGGACCCAGTAAACAATCCTTCTCCGGTATCCCAGGATCAGGACAATTCCAAGGACCAGTTCAAAAGCCGATAATATGATCCCCAGTGGCAATGTGGAAAACTCCAGAAATTCCAGATTAAAAGCGCTGAAATAGTCTGAAAATTTATAAGCTGATCCCAGGGGGTCAACTGCTTTCACAAAACCACTGAAGATGAATACCATACCCAGTATCAGTCGGCTCAACAATCGGATATACTTCATTACAATGTTTCTATATGTTTCACTATCAAATCCGAGATATCCCCGGGAGGTAACATCGCACCATTCACATTCCGGCATTCGATCAGCTCCAGGTCATCCACATGATTACGGAGCGACAGGTATACCTGCCGTACCTTCTCCTGGAAATCCAGGTTCTCCTCATGGATATCCCTTTCGCCCTTCAAGTAGGCCCTGTCGTCTCCATCACGGGAATTGTTCAATTGCTGCCTGGTAAACTCAAAAGGAACATTCAGATAAAGATTTATGTCGGGCCTGGGAAGGTTGTTATAAACAAACTCAAATTCGAGAATCCAGTCTCTCAACCTGTTGCTTTCCCCCCTGTCTTCCAACTTGGCCGCCTGAAAAGCTATATTTGAATATACATACCTGTCAACAATGACCAGGTAACCTTCGTCCATCCAACGGCGGATCTTATCTGCAGCATTGGCACGGTCTCCGGCAAATATCAATGCCACCAGGTAGGGATCTACCTGATCATTGGCTCCCATTTCTCCCCTCAGAAAACGGGCTATCAATTGTCCGTATACCCCTTCCTCAAGCCTTGGAAAGTGAAGGTATTTATAGGGAATAACCTCCTTCTCCAGGTATTCTGTAAGAAGTTTCAGCTGGGTGGATTTTCCCGAGCCGTCCAATCCTTCAATCACAACAAAGCGCATGAACGTATTCGGATTTTTTAGTGTATTTTTGACTGATCCAGTCTCAAACATACAAAATATCGACTCAATTATTGCCAATTAATGAAGAACTTCTCCACAACAGGAACCCTCTTTTCAAGGAACTTATCATTGAATCTCAATGGACGGATCCTGGATCTTTCCACGCCCAGGATAATGGGGATCATTAATGCAACACCAGACTCATTTTACCAGGGAAGCCGGTTGCCAGAACCATTCCGGGCAGTCGAGATGGCCCGGGAGATGTTTGATCAGGGAGCAGATATGGTGGATGTTGGGGCCGTATCATCCAGACCGGGTGCAGTGGAAATATCTGAAACAGAGGAACTGAATCGACTTTCTCCGGTCATCGATGCACTCAGAAATGAGTTGCCCGAAAGTCCCATATCGGTGGATACCTGGCGTTCGGGTGTGGCTAAAGAAATTCATCAACGATTCGGTATTGATATGGTTAACGATATATCGGCGGGACAACTGGACCCGGCCATGTTCAGGACCATGGCAGAACTGGGCATTCCATATGTGATGATGCATATGCAGGGAATCCCGGAAAACATGCAGGATGAACCTGTTTATCAGAATTTGGTGGATGACCTGCTTCAGTTCTTTGGAGAACGGATTTACAAACTTCGCAAACTGGGATTGAACGACATCGTGGTTGACCCTGGATTTGGATTTGGAAAGACACTTGAGCAGAATTACGACCTCCTGCTTGAACTGGGCTCGTTTCGTATGCTTGAACTTCCCCTGATGGTTGGCATTTCTCGCAAATCAATGATATACAAAGTATTGGATAGCGACCCTCAACAAGCATTGAATGGAACAACCGCCGCACATATGGCCGCATTGCTCAATGGAGCCAGCATTTTACGGGTTCATGATGTAAAAGCCGCCGTGGAAACAGTGAAGATCTTTCAACAGATTGTGAACAGTGCTTCGGGAAGCGTTTAACATCTTTTACTAAATTTGGAAACAGATCCAACCACATGCTCAGCGCTTTCATACATATCCGCCTGCTCGATGTAATCGACATTATACTGGTAGCCATACTGCTATACCAGTTATATATGCTTATCAGGGGCACGGTAGCCTACAATATCTCGCTGGGTATCGCTGTCATATACATCTTCTGGTGGTCAGTCAGGGCATTGAAGATGGAGTTGCTCAGCAGCATCCTGGGATCAGTTCTCAGCGTCGGTGTGATAGCGCTCATTATAGTATTCCAACAGGAAATCCGGAGATTCCTTATCTACCTCGGTTCCCGGTATTTGGACGGGAATAGAATTAGTTTTGAAAAAATCCTGAATATCCGCTTCGAATCAAAACCTCAGATCAAAATCCGATCCATCCTGAAGGCAGTCATGCAGTTTTCCCAGGAGAAAACCGGCGCACTGATCGTGATCAAAAGAAAATCCAACATGGATATGTATGCTGAAACCGGTGATATATTGAATGCCGAGACTTCCAGCAGGCTCTTTTCCAGTATCTTCAACAAGAACAGTCCCCTTCATGACGGAGCGGTAATTGTGGAGAATGACAAGCTAAAAGCCGCAAGGGTGATCCTGCCTGTAACAGAAAAACTGGACCTTCCACCGGAATATGGCCTTCGCCACCGTGCCGGTCTGGGAATTACGGAAGTTACTGATTCACTGGTAATTATTGTATCGGAAGAAACAGGGCAGATCTCTCTGGCCGAACATGGTATCCTCCAGAAAAATATACCCACCAGGCTGTTGAAGCAGAAACTTGAAGAAGATTTCGGATAATCAGCAATCCGGTTGCGACTTGTTTGACGGAGATTTTTTCGTTCCCCGGATCATCCGTGACAGATTGGAACGATGGGTAACCATAAGCAGTAAGGGAACAATGATTGAAAAGACCCAGAGCACCCTGAAGTCAGATTGAAACACCAGCATGACCCAGACAGGATAAGAAAGTGCGGCTGACAGGGACCCTTTGGCCGATATCCTGGATATCAGAAACACAAGCAGGTAAACACCCAGGGAAGCCAGTACCGCATATGGGTGAAGGGCCAGTCCCACACCGGCTATGGTAGCCACTCCCTTCCCTCCCCGAAAACCGGCAAACAGAGGAAAAATATGTCCTGCAACTGCCAGTAATCCAAATGAAATCCGCAGGAGCATCCACCCTTCCGATCCTGACGGGATGAAGTCCTGCAGATGAGAAAGGTTTACTGCAAGAAAACCTTTCAACATATCAAAAACAAGGACAGTAATACCAATGGGTTTTCCAAGCACCCTGAAGGCATTGGTCGCCCCTGCATTTCCGCTTCCTTGCTTGCGAAGGTCAATCCCACGCAACCATTTTCCCAACCAGACCGAGGTAGGAATGGAGCCCAGCATATAGGCCATCGGAATTATCAAAATTAGCTTAAACATAGGAGTTACAGATTTCCTAAAAACATTTAACAGGTAAGTAACCATTGATGCATTCGGAAGAATATATAAAGAGTGGCCTTATTTAGTTGCATAGCAACGAAATTCAGCCACGGTTTTAAATATTCTGGAGAATGCAAAAAGCACCCTTGCGTCCTGATTTATGCGACAGTGAGACTACAATTGAGGTCCTGCAGCTACAAGTGCCTGTCCTTCTTCATTATCCGTAAACTGTTCAAAGTTATTGATAAACCTCTGTGCAAGATCCTTGGCTTTCTTTTCCCACTCAGCAGCATCTTCATAGGTATCCCTTGGATCGAGTATGTTACCGGCAACACAGGGCAGTTCTACAGGAACCTCAAGGTTAAAGTATGGGATCATCTTTGTCTCCGCCTTGTCTACGGTGCCATCCAGAATGGCATCGATGATACACCTGGTATCTTTGATGGAGATGCGCTTGCCCGTACCATTCCAGCCTGTATTTACCAGATAGGCAGTTGATTTTGCAGCTTCCATACGTTTCACCAATTCTTCACCATACTGGGTGGGATGAAGTGTCAGGAATGCAGCGCCAAAGCAGGCTGAGAAAGCTGGAACCGGCTCGGTGATTCCCCTTTCGGTGCCAGCCAGTTTTGCCGTAAAACCAGAAAGGAAATGGTACTTGGTCTGATCAGGAGTCAGTTTCGATACCGGAGGCATCACACCAAAAGCATCCGCCGTCAAAAAAATCACCCTGGTGGCATGACCCTCTTTAGAAACAGGCTTTACAATGTTATCAATGTGATAGATTGGATAGGATACCCTGGTGTTCTGGGTTTTGGATCCGTCATCGTAATCCACTTTTCCATCCGCGGCGACAATTACATTCTCAAGCAGGGCGTCCCTTTTAATGGCACTAAAAATGTCCGGTTCACTCTCCTTACTCAAATTAATGGTCTTGGCATAACACCCGCCTTCAAAGTTGAAGATACCATCGTCGTCCCATCCATGCTCGTCATCACCGATAAGTGCGCGTTTGGGATCTGTGGAAAGTGTGGTTTTCCCGGTTCCGGAAAGACCGAAGAAAATAGCTGTATCTCCATCCTCCCCCACATTGGCAGAGCAATGCATCGCAGCAATTCCCTTCAGAGGAAGGTAGTAATTCATTATGGAGAAGATCCCTTTTTTCATCTCACCTCCATACCAGGAACCTCCAATGACGGCCATTCTTTCAGTCAGATTGAAAAATACAAACACCTCTGAGTTAAGACCCTGCTCTTCCCATTTCGGATTAACGGTCTTGGCCGCATTGAGCACCACAAAATCGGGTTCAAATGTTACAAGCTCTTCATCGGATGGCCTGATAAACATATTTTTTATAAAATGAGCCTGCCAGGCCACTTCCATAATAAACCTTACCTTCAGCCTGGTATCCTCATTGGCCCCGGAATAACAATCCACCACAAACAGCCGTTTTCCAGAAAGCTGTTCTGAAGCCAGGTCATACCCATGATCCCAAACCTCTTTGGAAATGGGCTTGTTATCGGATGTTTTTGCTTTATCAGATTTCCACCAGATAGTATCTTTTGTGGTTTCATCCATTAATACATATTTATCCTTGGGTGATCGGCCGGTAAAAATTCCGGTATCAACCTTCACTGCTCCGAATTCACTCTCCACACCCACTTCAAAGCCCACAAGGGCCGGATCCATCTCTTCTTTAAAGATTTGTTCGTATGAAGGATTGTATACCACTTCCGTTACATCGTTGATGTCATACTGGCTAAGTTTCAATTTTTCTAAAATCTTACTCATAATGTTTCTAATTTAAAGCTATCAAGGTAAATTATTGTCAATTTCAAAGTATTTACTGGAATTTAATATAATAATTGGCCGCGCAAATATCGAAAAAAAAAGCGGTAAAACCAAGTTTTACCGCCTTAATACAATGTTAAAACCATTGTTTTCTTATCTATCTTAATGATGCCTGTGCAGCAGCAAGCCTTGCAATGGGTACACGGAATGGTGAACAGCTCACATAGGTCATACCCACACGGTAGCAAAACTCCACTGATTCGGGATCCCCGCCATGCTCACCACAAATCCCTACTTTGAGATCAGGCTTAACAGAACGTCCTTTGGCAGTTCCCATTTCAACCAGTTGTCCAACACCCTCCTGATCCAGTGTCTGGAATGGATCGTTCTTCAGCAAACCCTTCTCAATATAGATAGGCAGGAATTTGCCTGCATCATCCCTGGAATATCCAAATGCCATCTGGGTAAGGTCATTGGTACCGAAAGAGAAAAACTCTGCATGCTCGGCAATCAGGTCGGCTGTCATTGCAGCCCTGGGAATTTCAATCATCGTACCCACAAGATAATCGACTTTAGCGCCTTTCTCCTCGAATACTTTCTCGGCTGTGGAACGGATGATATCCTCCTGCATCTTAAACTCCGGCCAGGTACCGATCAGCGGAACCATGATCTCGGGACGTGCATCCACACCCTTTTGTTTCAGGTTCACGGCAGCTTCAATAATAGCCCTTGCCTGCATCTCGGTGATCTCCGGATAGGTATTTCCCAAACGGCAAACACGGTGTCGAAGCATGGGGTTGAATTCATGAAGATCTTCCACCAGTGCTTTGATTTCTGCAACAGTAATACCCATCTCGTCGGCCATTACCTTCTGGTTGGCATCATCATGGGGAATAAATTCATGCAATGG
>SDBT01006382.1_pt1 | contig 19573 bp, 35 predicted proteins | sample 2277101 | NCBI WGS metagenome assembly SDBT01 (sample SAMN10404973, study PRJNA504765) | marine sediment metagenome | isolation source: marine sediment core GS10_PC15, 103 cmbsf | place: Arctic Ocean: Southern Knipovich Ridge | collected 2010 | reverse complement strand
AGCACCGAATGAATCTACGTGGGAAGAACCCTACGCCATGTGAGTGGGGCGTATTCGAATGACGTCGCAGTGCGATGGTGTTTATGGAAGGTAGAGATAATAGACGTGTTGTAGTTGATTTGAGTTCTATTTCTATTATATCTAGGTACGACAGAATATTGCTATTCGGTGAGCGAGTCTGTGATGCGTTTGATGTTCCATACAAGATGGGACTTGTCTTTGGAAACTTCGTACCGCTGCATCATCCAGTGGGTGATGGAAAACAGTGGGACAAAACTTTTATCAGGGGAATATTAGAATGATTAAAATTATAGAGAAAGTTGAGAATAAGAAGCAAGAAACTGTAATTCAAATGAGAGACATGGAACCATTACAAGTCGGTCAAGTTGTAGAAGAAGGCGAATATTATGAACATTACGTTATACGAACAGCGGGTATTAGTACCTTTGAAATAATGGACTTAACTGCTCCAGATGGCGGTGCATGTTGGGGAAGAAATGTACCACTCAAGGTTCGCTTGCTTCGCCCCGATGAGATCGTGACATTAGAGATACGAAACGAGGTAAGCGAAACGGAATGAGAATTGTCGGAGAACATGCTAGAGGAAACACAAAGCTTGGATCATACAACAAAATGTGTGAATACGTACAAAAGTCGCTCAGTGCCGCTGAGCGACTTGAGTTCGTATCCAACAAATGCTTGTTTTGTACTCAATCGTTAACTATAGGAGTTTGTAAGGAGAACAGTATGAAAGTGTTTATAACATTCGGTCAAGTTCACGTACATACTATTAACGATGTTTTTCTCGATAAAGACTGTGTAGCGTGTTTCCTATCACAGCATACAGATCCATACGAAGCTCGAGAAGAAATATTCAAGTTGCTTGAAGGTGAGTTTCATCAAACGTATTTCGATGAACTGCCTGATGATATTCTTCATCACTACCCTCGTGGAGTCGTTGAGGTAGTGCTATGAGCGAAGATGTAAATGAAGCTGATTGGAATCGTAAGCGATATAAAGGTGTAGACTTAAAAATCACTGATACTAGTGTGGATAACATTACTGTTGAAAGAGTTTCGTTACGAAGGCAGTATCGATTTTTGTGGTGGACTTGGTATGGTCGAGATCGCTTGAAACCTAAGTGTGGATGTGCCTCAGAGCTAGCGGCTGCTGAAGAAGGTTGGAAGTTTAAACCGGATTCAAGTTCAGAAATGAGATGTACGAACTGTGGTCAGAAATTCGTTGTAAAGTACACTATCGTTCAAAATACTAATGAGGTGAAATGTGGGACATAAAGGTGGAAGGCGCTGGCGTGAGTGTAATTTTACGAGATTCTTTTGTCGCAGCATCGAGCGATGTAACGGTATGATTTACGTTCCGGTAGGAGGTAGTATGACGAAAAGCGGTTGGCCAGATCGATACATTGCTCATACTCGTTGGAACGGATGGATCGAGTTTAAGTTAGGCTCGAAGCCTCTATCAGATATTCAACGAACAATCGTACATGGACTGCACAAGCGTGGGGTAAAAGTGTACATTGGAGTAGTTCGTGCAGGTGCATCAGACTATTTTGAGCTACGACATGTCAATGGGAAGACGCTTGCGACTGTTGACTTGTTGCCGTTGATTGGACGCGAGCAAGAGGCCGGTATGAAGTTCTTAGAAATGTTAGAATTAGCGGACAGAACTGAAACCGCGGAGCAAAGTCCGTCGCAGAGGTAATGGAGATTAAGTCGTGAAATACTATACAAGATTAATGTTAATTCAATATACCGGAACTGCAGTACTTTTAATCATAGGAATTATATTAGTATGTATTTCAAAAATTCCGACTGTTGTTACTGCTGGAGTATGTATATTACACATATCTGGAATGTGGTATATGAATGGTCATTACAGACGTGATGAAGAATGGAAGAAGTATGTTGAGACTAAATGAGATGTTTGTTAAATTAAATCGAATTAGATGTTGACGCTGCGTGGACATTATGATATAATGAAATTATGGGCGTGGATCAACTGCGTTCGATGTCTCGTTGTTTGTTATAGGAGATTCGTTATGCCGATGTATTATCCAGATTTAAAAAGTGTGTGCTGAAATAATGCAAAAACAACCAGATCCTCGCAAGAAGTATCGGGGCATTGTTCCAGAAACTGAAGAAGAGTTACCAAAAGCAAGGAAACAGCTTGAATTGTATTTCCTGCTTATATGGGAAGATATTGTTCAGGCTGCTGAAATCGCTATGGCTATTAATCGTGATAACTATCGAGAGAAAATTACGGAATATTTACGACGGTAGCATTGTTCGTATAGGAGAATAAAATGAAGTGGAAACCGTCTACATGGTGGCGTGAGTGCACAGCAATTTCACGTAGATTTGGTATATATGTGAAGTATGCTGTTGTTAAGATGTCTAGTAACTTAGGTCAACGCACTTTATTTATACCAGTGCAAGTATCTATCTCAAGTAGACTGACATCTCAATGTAGTGCTTGTTTATGTTTTTTGCCGCACGTTGTTCGTAAAGTGATTTGTAACTTATTGTATGGGTGGAAAAAGGTATAACGTTATGAGAAAAAATAGATTAATGCAAACCGATTTACTGATAGCTTGGGAAAAATTCACGCTATTCTAAAGGAGTTCAATTGCAAAATAGATGTAGATGAAGCGTTTGAGACTATCGTTATTACAGACAAAGATACAAAGAAGTTTCTTATTCTATGATGGGAGATACGTATCATGAGTACTATGCGTGAATATATGGAAATGCATTTGAAGACATTACGAGAGCTATTGTTGAGTAAGGCTCATAATAAATTGTGGTTTGATTGTATTAAGCTTGAAGCTCGAATCACTGAGGCTACATATCTTTGGGTTGAAATGATGAGTCGCGGTTTGCTTGGTGATGAAGTTGACGTTACTTGGACAACATTATTAGTACAGATTGGTCGTACTCCGGATTCGATAAAACTCTTTAATGAAGAGTTTATTAAATTTACAGGTATGGATATCAACGGATTTAAAAATCATCCTAAAACTGTTATGGGTGAAGCGCAATCTGAAGGTGATACTCAATGGAGCAACGGAGAGTTTATTTTATCATTCGGTAAAGACGACTGTCTTTATACATTAGCGAGGATGTCTAATGGATAAGAGTGACGACATTACAGCATTAGCTATTGTTGAGGACTCATCGATAGCTGTTGGTGCTGTTCCGACGCTGGCTGGTGGCTCGAGCCATAATATCTTTAAATTAGATTCGCTGCGGTACTCGATCGACGGTGGAGCGCTACGAGATAAAAGAGTTGTTGCGGGTATCAAGGCTGTTAGCTTCGCGGCAGCGTGTGGTTGGAGCCGTAGTTACCAGAACGCGTTGGAAGCTGATAAATGGGCTACAGTCAGTGAAGAAACTATGAAAATTATTCTCGAGGTTCTACGAATCGTTGAGAGAGAAGCTTGATTAATATAACCACGAAATCAAAGGAAGTAGACTATGACTAAAGAACAATATTTGCTAGGTAAATTAGCTGAGGAGTGCATTGAGTTGGCGAAGGTCGCTCTTAAGACTCAGCAACTCGGAGCGGAGTTTCGCAAGCCATATCAAGATATGACGAATCTCGATAACCTTCGTATCGAATATAATCATGTTGCAGCTTCGATTAAGATGTTAAATGCTGAGTGTGGCTACGAGATTCGTGTCAATGAGCAATGTATTGATTATAAGATATCACGAGTACATGAGTGGATGACAGTATCTGAAGCAGAAGGAAGACTTGATTTAGATTAATAAGTTTAATGAGACTAAATGAGATGTTTGTTAAATTAAATCGAATTAGATGTTGACGCTGCGTGGACATTATGATATAATGAAATCATGGACGTGGATTGACTACGTTTGATGACTCGTTGTTCGATGTCTGGTTATTTAATAGGAGATTGAAATGACAGCAAAAGAAAAATTAGTTGATATGTGTACAGTTCTTGGAATGTTTCCAGATCAAGCAAAGGAAGTCGTTGATCTCGCCATTCATAAAATCGATGCTCTTGTCCCCGATTACCAAATAACTTGGGATTGTCCTTGGGATGAGTATCTGGAAGTTGCATATGATATTTGGTTTCATACGGTTGCAGAGTGTGCAGTAGAATGGATCGATGAGAATTGTCCTGAAGCTTGGTTCCGTGAAATGTTTGTATAGGAGATTTATCGTGAAAAGTTTGCAAGATGAAATTACTGATATTATCAATCCGAAAACTTTTAGGTTTGATAATATAAAGGTAAGTAAAATCATAGATCTGTTCGCGGATCGTATGGCTCTTGATCCGTCGGGAACTGTGGCGGAGTTACGTAGACATAAGAACGATGTAGTGAAGAATCAAATGCTGGTTAGGCTTAAAATGAATAAGGATGAGTTCGAGAAGATAATGGAGCAACTAGGTTATATTCGTAGTGAGGATGTTGATGAGCCGAGTGACACTGATACTAATAGCTTTACGAATAAGATCAATAATGAGTCGACGCTGGATGTTATCGACGATATTGATGAGATAAAAATGTGTACGGTACGGCTTGACGCGATGATCACTGGGACTGAGGTTATTAATGAGCTCAAGAAACGTGGATTTGTTGCGATGGTTACTACGATAAATAGGCCTGATGGCACAGTGAATGGACACTACGATCTTGAGCTGCGTGGCGAGCTTGAGCAATTAGAGGCGATCATTTTTCATATGTGGGCAGATCGTGATTTATGTAAGCTTATTACGAGGATAGAGAAATGAGTGATTCGATAACACTTGTTAACGTAGGAGATTAGGGTATGAAACAACGACTTACTGTTGAGGATTACGAAGCTGCGTCGGTCTGCGATCAAAATAAGATGTATCGGCTTGTTACGGAACTTGCTACCAAATATAAAATGGGAAAGGAGCGTGAGTCTATAAGCATTGAGTTGTTAGACGAGTGCGGGTATATAGTGAATCGAAGTTGTATAGATCGACAACCACTTACTGTTCATTTTGGTAAGTTAGATAACGATGATATTCTGTTCACCGAGTGTAACAACAGCGGTATGGAGTGTATTGTTACGAAGCGATATGACAATGTTACGTGTAAGCAATGTCTTAGGTGATACTATACGGTGTATTATGTTATGAAATAAAGCCTGTCAACTGATTGTCTATTTTTAGTCAAATCCCAAATGAAAATATCACCGTATTCTTCACTACCCAATACCCGACAAGATTTACCCATAATTACCATAATTCCTAAAAGTCTAAATACATACTACTACACTACTTATAACTTACAACTACGAAAAAACCTTACTAGTGTTATACTACATTACTATTATTTACCTATGATCTCATTTTATTTTTGGGGTATTTTTGTGGATCAATTTTGTCGGGTATTGGGTGTAGCGAAGAATATTGGGATATCTTCATCCGGACCTGGGCTTCCGACAGACAATCAGTTGACAGGCTTTATTTCAATAAATAATCAACCATGTAGTATCTTTAGGGGAAACTATGGACAATGATACTAAAATTGATGAGCTGTTGTATGGAAAAGTTAAAGATAAGAAAGATCAATGTGAGACGTGGGTTGAGCGGAATAAGCAGATAAGGAGAGAAAGGCGAGAAAATATACTGAAGTTACGAGTCCCTGATCGTTGTTGCTGCGTTTGTAATAGCGTCAAACTTCGATCTAAGGCTTGGGTCACGATCAGTGACGCAAGATCTGCCTTGCTAGAACGTCAGTCAAAGTGCTTAGAACAACGAAAAGTGGACTTAAATCGTGATGAAAAAGCAAATCCAACGACTTTAAACACCACGATTAGAGGCTCTTGGAGGCTTGAAAAGTATTGTAGCATCGAACGCAGCATCGCAGAAATAGCCAAAGTCCAACAAGTCAAAGCTGTCTGCAGAGGTTGTTGGATCAAGTTAAGTAACAAGTTCGTTGAAACGAGTTGTTAAACACAGACACAACAACACATTTAAAGGAGAATAACATGAAACAGAACATAATAAATGGAGCAACAGCGGCTATAATAACAATAGTTTATGCCATGTGTATGGATGAAACGTTATATCAGTTGTACGTAATACAGTTTTTAGCTTTTATATCTATAACGCTGTATCGTGACCATATGGACAAGTAGTCACAAAGTTCGATGACTAATCGCATATCAGTTCACGCTCAACAGTCAAGACGATCGTCGAGTCGACAGCACAATGACCCAAGTCCATCGACCAGTGACCAAGTTTCAACCCATCAGCAACCGGCTCCCAAGCAAAATAAAGTTTGTTGGATCAAGCCGGCTTGAGCTAGCAAGCGCTTAAACACTCACGAGTCGACTCACGAGTCGTCGAACTACGATTCGAGACTGTGTGTTTATTTTTAAATTAGTGTTAATGTTACGTCGAACTATTGCCGATATATATAATATGATCGGTAATTGTTAATGACTGTTAATGAAAAAGGAGAAAGCAATCATGACTCGACGAGACAAGTTAACGACTCTAATATGGACAATCATTATACTTATTGGCTACGGTGGACGGGCTAAGGCTGGAACGCTAGATCGACTCAATGATGCGTGGGCCAAGGTGATTGAAGTAGAGTCGTCTTCTGGCGAACATCCTGACACATACAAAAAGCGTATTGAAGGTGACTGGGGCATTGCACAGATTATATCTATATTAGTAGAAGATGTGAATAGAATACTACGTATAACAACAATGCGTGGAGATGTAACGTTTACACATGAAGATGCGCTCGATGATAAGAAGGCTCGGTTTATGTTCAATGTATATTGTACTTATTATTATCCCAACGGTACAATAGATCAATGGTGTAGACTGTGGCACCGTGGTTCGAGTCATAAGCAACAGCGGGACAATCGTGGTGACATATACTCAGCTAAGTGTCAAGGCGTTTAAGTACTGCAGCTCACAGTACAAGAACGAGTCTTTTCAACACGAGCACGCAGTACTGTGAGCTGCAGACCAGTAAAGTTCGATACGTCTTTATGCTTCAGTTGAAACTCCCGAGTCAAGAAGGCTCAAAAGTTCGATACCCCTCAAAAGTTCGACGTCTAACTCGCAAGCAGTTCGAGCTCTCGAGCCGACGTGACTCGGAAGTTGGTGACGTTGTGGGTTGACGATATCGTCAACATTGAATATATACAAACATTGAATATATACAAACATTGAATACATACAAACATTGAATACATACAAACATTGAATATATACAAACATTGAATACAGATTATATCGTGTATATACTGGATTGACGATAATGTAATTCCACAATATCGTCGATTCATGAGTCGACTTTTGAGTTTGTGACTTTACGTATTGATAACATTGAAAAAATAAATAAAAATAATGGATTATTGTATTGACACATTTTAAAATGGTCGATATAATGAATGTTGTAATAAATGATTGATTAATCGTGAATGACGTTGTGTCGTTCACACATACATTATTTCAATGGTAAAGGAATTATCATGACAACACAAACAAAGGTCACATTGATCGATTTTACACACGCCGAATTGTTGAAAACGCATGAACCGAAAGGATATGATTGTGCCAAACATCGGCCATTGAAAATGGACGATTTCGATCCGTCAAAGGATAATTATTTGTTTCATAAATACAAAAGCCAAATCCATTTGCCGTATTATGCAAACACGACCATCGGTGATCGAATTAAATACCACAAGGAATGCGTGGCAATTATCGATGACCCGACGACCGCCGCCAAAATGCAAATGGATAAAACCATCAATGTGTTTATCAAACAAACCGGCAAAACACGACCGGAGGTTATCGCGTTATTGAAAAATGCATAACACACAATACACGACCGACAATGTATCAATACATTGTCGGTCGTTTTTTATTTGAATACAAACATGACATTGTGGAATTGAATACATTGAATACATTGAATATATTGAATACATTGAATACATTGAATACATTGAATACATTGAATACATTGAATACATTACGTGTTGACGACATATTCAACCGACAATGTATCATTGTATTGTGGACATTCCCGGTTTTGTTGATGTGGAATATCAACAACCCGCTCCGCTAACCAAGCTTCAGAGCGTCTAGATTTTTCTCAAACTCAGAACGACGAGCGATGAACAACGATTAACAAATCATACTGCTAAGCTATCTTACTAAGTTCCTCTTGATAAGCATCCCTCGCATCTTCCTGTTTCGGCACTAAGCAACAACGAGAAATGCATCGAATCCGCCTTCTCAACCCATCTCCGACGTCGCCAGACAAAATAAACTAAGTGGTAACTACAATTGTTGAATTTAGCGATACCTCAAAGGTATATTCCTAATAGATACGCGTGCGTGCGTGATCTGATTATATATATATGATTTCGTATTAAAAAATTTTCCGAGAGAGGAATTTTATTTTGAATGGTAACTCAGACTTCCAAGCCTAATAGTAATTTGGACCCAAATAGGCTTAATTTAAAAGGCGAACCACGGATCGACAATCGTGGTACATCAGACTCACGAGCTATTGATCCAGTGACTGGAGAACGCCGATATGGCTACGGCGGTATTCCGAGTCCGGACAATCCACGACGGTGTAAAGCAAGAAGTAAAGTACATAAGCGACGTTGTATGACGTGGGCATTAAAAGGATCTGACTTTTGTCGGTTTCACGGTGGGCGAATGTCGCTTGCTTATAAATTTAAAAAAGGGATATATCCAGTGGGCGGATTTTATAGTAAATATCTAGGACCGAAGCTTACAGAACTCGTAAGAGCTAATCTCAATGAGCCCCACGACGAACAAGTCGCGTTGTATCAAGAGCTAGCCATTTTGCGATCAGCTGCTTGCGAAGCTATTAAATTAGCGCAGCCGTTATTTGATGATGATATGCGTAAATTGCTCAATGTCGAGACACAAGCAATGATTTTCTCGACGTTACAAAATGCTATGAGCTCTGTTAAGGATATGGTCCTCGCCGCTGCGAGAATTGAGAAAGACAGTAAGGACAAAGTGTCTTTGAAAGTGATAAATCTAATTGTTGCTCAGATCATCGAGGCAGTGAATCAGGAGTGCGGAACAGAGAACGAAGCTCTTGGTGAGGCTATCGCTAAGAGAATTAATGATAAGGTTCGCCTACCCATCAACGACAAAATTAATCCAGTCATCGAGATCGAGATTTGACGAACGGAGTAAGCATGCCGAAGAATGGACCAAAAGTAATATCACATCCAGGAACTATCGCTTTAATTAATGAGGCTATGAAAATGCCTCAGTACTTAACAGCTGACGATGGACGAATATTCGAAATACTCAATTGGTCTCCGAATTCAGTGTTAGACGAGATGCTTACTGTTACTACTAAATTAACTGTAGAAATGCCAGCAAGCAATACGACGTCTGTAGAAACTTCTAATCTCACGTCTAATCTTCCACCACAAAAGTAATATGATGATAATTATAGATGATCCACAGTATCCAGACTATAAACCAACAGAAGCCGGTCTTGCAAAGGCCGCCAAGTGGTTTGATACAACTGTTGCTTCGCGTGTAACTAACGTATCAATTCCTGCTCTTATTATCTTCAGCAAATTACACCATGCCAATAACCGTAAAGACTAAAATTCCAGACCATCTTAAGGTGATTTTCAGTGATCAAGATACTGTTATCATCAGCGGAGACTCTACAGCTAACTATAGAGCGTTATTGTTATGGTTATGGTCTAAAGATAATGCGGCGTGGATAAGCAAACATCCGAAGGCGGCGAGAGAGAAACTTGATGATATTCTTGCTGCGTACCCTAAGGTTCCGAGAGATAGAATCGCTTTTTTAAGTCCACGAGACTTGAACTTTGAAGACTATGAGTATGCCGTTATAGAGAACCCTGACACTATGGGCGATGCTGTCGCTTGGTGCAGAGATCACGTAACGAAGAAAATACGCATGCTTAATTCAACGTCAGAATCTACGATAACATCTCAAATCGATACCTTAGGACTGTCGCTCGTCGAGCGCAAAGAACTTCTGCGAGAGGTTCGCGCTGGCGAGCGTCAAGATCATAACGAACACGACTTAGTTGCAAGCATCACACGTGAGTCGTTCTATGAATTTTTGTTGGAATTCTGGGAATGTATTATCTCAGAAAAGTACATCGATAATTGGCATGTACCTTATATCTGCAACGAACTACAAATTGTTGCTGAGCGGGTATTCAATAACGAAAAGAAAGCTTACGATTTAGTTATAAACGTGATGCCTGGATCGACGAAGTCAGTAATCGTCTCGATCATGTTTCCCGCATGGTGTTGGACTCGTATGCCTTCGCTAAGATTCATCGGTGGATCATACGCACATCAGCTCGCAATGGATCTTTCTAGGAAAAACAGACAGCTTGTTAAAGCGACGAAATATCAACTGTGCTTTCCTACGAAAATGCGTAGCGATCAAGATGCAAAAACGTTTTTTATGAACGAAGCTGGTGGTATGCGACTCGGCGTGGGAACTGGTGGAATTGCTGGTTTCCATGCCCATATTATTGCGATTGACGATCCTCTAGATCCAAATAAAGCAGTATCTGATATTGAATTAGCATCTGCAAATAAGTGGATAAATGAGTCGTTGGCTCAACGTAAGGTTGATCAGACGCTCACTCCAACTATTCTTATTATGCAGAGACTTCATCAGAACGATCCGACGGGTGCTACATTGGAGCGAACTGGTGGTGAGGGTATTCGCCATATATGTATTCCAGCAGAACTAACTGAGGATGTTAAGCCGCCGGAGATCTCTAGGTTCTACAAGGATGGACTTTTTGATCCTGTTAGAATGCCGAGAGAAACTCTCGCTCAAAAACGTAAACTCGGCCAATATATGTATTCAGGCCAGTACTTACAATCACCTACTATGCCTTCTGGCGGTATGTTCCTATGGGAAAAAATCCATGTAGAACGTCGTACAGTAAAACTTAAAAAAGTTGTACGATATTGGGACAAAGCAGGTACTGCAGACGACGGAGCGTTTACCGTAGGATTTAAGCTAGGTGAAGATATACATGAGAACATCTGGATATTAGACGTTGTTCGTGGACAGTGGGATACTGCTAAACGAGAAAGAATTATAAAGCAAACAGCAAAAGCAGACGGTCATTCGGTTATAGTAGGTATCGAGCAAGAAGGCGGGTCCGGTGGGAAAGAATCTGCTGAGAATACTGTTAAAAATCTACGCGGGTTTATTGTAAAAGTTGATAGACCTACTGGTGATAAAGTTATTAGAGCTGATGCTGTTAGTGCCCATGTCAATGAAGGTGTTGTATACGCAGAACCTGGAGCGTATATTACTGAGCTTTTAGATGAGCTTAGACATTTTCCGCTAAGTAAGTTTAAAGATCAAGTAGATGGGTTGAGTGGTGCATTTAAACTATTAATTAGTCGTGAAATCGTAGTGAGTGGAGGCTAAAGGATGACAATAAACGCTTTTGAATCTATTAAAAATGCATTCACATCTCTACGTCAAAGATCGTTGAATCTATTGCTTGGTACAGATAGAAACTATAACTGGGAATGCGGTTATCCTAATGTAGTTTCTCCTGAGCAGTATCGTGAGTTCTATGATCGATGGGGTATTGCGACTAGAGCAGTGCAAGTATGGCCAGAAGAGTGTTGGGCTGTTGTACCGAGAATTTTAGAGAATGAAGACCAAGAAACATCAGCGTTTGAACAGGCAGTTATTGATCTTGATATCAAACATCACATCTTTGCGTATATGAATAAGATCGACGTATTAAGCGGTATTGGTCGATACGGTGTTTTGTTTATGGGTCTCAATGATGGTAGATCCCCAGACAAATCTGTTACTGGAAAAGCTAAAAAAGAGTTATTATATCTTCGTGTATTTGATGAGATGCACGCGTCAATCGCAACATCTGAGAAACGCAAAACTAATAGACGCTTTGGTCAACCAACTGTATATAATGTTGCGATGCAAGGGCATGAACATGGTACTTTGTCTAAGATTAATATAGATTGGACAAGAACTGTACATATTGCAGATAACACTGAAACCGATTCTATTTTTGGTGTACCGAGACTTCAACCGTTATATAACCATGTTCACGACATTCGTAAAATCGGCGGCGGCGGTGCTGAGATGTTCTGGAAGGGCGGTTTTCCAGGACTCGGAATTACTATAGATCCTAATATTGATCTCGAAAACGTTAGAATCGATAAAGATAGTATGAAGGATGAGATCGAGAAATATTCCGAAGGATTAAAACGATATTTGCTTCTTACAGGAGCAACCGCTAATACGTTGAATCCGAATATAGCAAGTCCTAAAGACCACTTCGAAGTGATGTTAAAGCTCGTTACTATTGGACTCGGTGTTCCACAACGCATTTTTCTTGGTTCAGAAGCAGCAAAGCTTGCTTCAATACAAGATAAAAAGACATGGCAGACAAGGGTTGCAAAACGCCAAGAATTGTACCTTACTCCGTTTATAGTTAGAGCTATTATTGATAAATTCATCGAGTACGGAGTTTTACCAGAGCCAAAAGGTAATTATAAGGTTTCTTGGCCTGATCTTGAAGATCCGTCGGAAAGCGATAAAGTAAAAACAGCGCTTGCTCGTACTAATGCAATCGCTAGATATATTCAATCCGGTGCATACCACGTACTTAGTCCTGAAAAATACTTTAGATTTATTCATAAGTTCAATGATGATGAAATGGAAGCGATTAAAGAAGATTTAGAGAACTTTGATCCAAAAGCGTTAGATAGAGCTAATCGACCTGCTGGACCAGCTCCAAAGGAACTTTCTACGAAAGAACAGGAATCTACTCCACAAGAGGATAATAATGGCTAAAAACAAGCATTATCAGCAAATTGTAATGAATATTAAGCCAGATCTTGTCAGAAATGACACAATGATGGGCAAAACTTATACCGTCGTGCCTATGGTAATGATGGTAGAAGGCGTATTAGCAGGCAACTGCGGCCCTATCATGTATCCTTTTAAAGAGATGGCTTCAGTGCCTCAGATTTGGAATAGTAAACCTGTAGTGGTTTATCATCCAGAAAGTGAAGATGCGTATGGGTCAGCGTGTACTCCAGAGGAGCTTACTGCTCGATCTATTGGCACTATTATGAATACTGCGGCTGTTCCGGGTGGTAAGAACAAATTGACAGCAGAAGCGTGGCTCGATCCTGATAGAATCGATCTTGTTGATAATCGAATCGCAGAAGCAATTAAAAACAAAACAATGATGGAGTTATCTACGGGTTTGTATATGGATGTAGAAGATACTCCCGGTACGTTTAACGAAGTAGAATATGATGGAATCGCTTCTAACTTTAGACCAGATCATTTAGCTTTGTTACCAGATATTACTGGGGCTAGCTCGATTGAAGACGGTGCTGGGTTTATTCGCGTTAATATGAAATTTGATAAAACTGAAGTTAATAATGAACTAAGCGATAATGATCGACGTTCGCAGCTTCAAAACCTAGTTCGACAAACTATCAGCGAAGATGATAATGATTGGATATGGATTGAAGACGTTTTTTCAGAAGATAGTTTTTTCGTGTATGAACGTGATAATAAATTGTATAAGCAAGAGTTTGGAACAGAAAGTGATGGTACAACTTTAAAATTAGTTGGTCTACCTATCGCGGTGGTCCGTGTAATGACATACGAGTTAGTTAAAAATGAAGCGAAAGGCAATAATATGGATAAAAAGAAAGTAGTGGATGGGTTGATTTCTAACAAAGCAACTCAATGGACCGAGGAAGATCGTGAGACTCTCATGGGTATGAATGAAGACGCTTTGGGAAAAATGGCTCCAAAGGTTATTGAAGTCGTTAAAACTCCCGAAGAAATCGCTGAAGCTGCCGTACAAAATGCAGCCGAAGAAGGAGCCGCTGATCTCGGTGTTGTAAATAGTTCTGTCGATGCTCCTCCAAAGGTTATGACTGTTAAGGAACATATTTCAGGTCTACCTAAGCCGATTCAGGAAGTCTTGAATCACGGTCTTGCTACATACAACGAGAAGCGTAAAAAGCTTGTTGCGACTATTATGGCGAATGAACGAAACGTATTTAAGGAAGACTTCTTAAAAACGAAGGATATTAAAGAGTTGCAAGCAATCGCAAATCTCTGTGAACCAGTTGTAAACGAAGATACTCGATTCGATTTCAGTGCTAATGGTCCAATCGCAAATGCAAATGAACCGACTACAGAGAAACCACTTACGCTTCCTACAACGTTTGAATCTGAATAATTTGCTGTAATTCACTGTAATCTGTTCTAACAAATACAAAAATTCCGTGAAAGGATAAAAATATGGCTTTGGCTACACATAGAATGGTCGAAAATCGCGGCCGCTTCATTAATGAAGAATATAAAGCGGGTGCTGCAAGTATGCTTCCAGGTATGCTATTTATGCTAAACTCTGATGGTGATGTTGTAGTACATAATGTTGGAGAAACACATACGTCGTTAATGATCGGTGATTTAGATGTTCTTCAAGGCTCTATTATGTCTACAGCTTATGTAGATAATGCTCAAGTTCCTGTAACATTTCCATCTAAAGGATCTGTTGTCAACGTGCTTGTTGAAATTGGAGAGACAGTCGCGATTGGTTCGAAGCTCGCTTCTGCTGGTGACGGTCACTTTATGGTTGTCGAAACTGCTACATCTGGTTCGGGCAACGCCGGTGCCATGCTTGAGGCAATCGAGGGGCAGTCTGATGTATTAGCTGCTGCTACAATCGTTGCTTGTCGAGTTATGTAATTAGAATCGACTTAAACTGATTTAATCTTATTTAATAAAAAATATTCTTGAAGGGATAACAGATGCAAGAAGCTAAAATGGATAGTTATATCTTAAATGGGAATCCAACTGGAGCAGTAGCTGATCGGTTGCTTGCTTCAAATTGGGATCTAGGCGCTTTGCGTCCGTGGATGGCTGAAAATGGTAGAACTTATATTACGGTTATGCATAATGACGAATCCGTAAATGTTCAAGTTCAAAATGCAAATACGTCACTTCGACAGTTCGACTGGAAACAGATTGATAAAGCTGTTGTTAAAGCTGCAACTCCTCGACTGAAAGCTGTTAAAGATCTGCGAGATGCTGGTTTAACTTATGTCATTCCTAACGGAATGTCTAAGACAGTTCTTCAAACTGAGACTATGTCTGATTTGAATGATGCATCCATCAGTATGGATGCAATTCATAAAGGTCCAGCTGATCGTCCTGAGTTCGAGATCACAAACCTGCCTTTGCCGATTATTCATTATGATTTCCATTATTCTCTGAGACAGATTCAAGCATCTCGTAACGGTGGTTCTCCTCTTGATACTACGACTGCAGAATTGGCTGGGCGTAAAGTGGCCGAAGCTGCCGAGAAGCTTTTGCTTGGTAAGTGGTCTCCTTCTACTTATAAGTATGGTGGCGGAACTATTACTGGTTATACTAATTTCGCCGATGTTATGACTCAGACGATTACATCTCCTACTACATCTGGTTGGACTGGTCAGACTTTACTGTCTGAGCTTTTGACTGCTCGTCAAAGTTCTAAGGATGCTTTTCATTATGGTCCTTGGAAATTGTATGTTGGCCCAGGTTGGGGTGAGTATCTCGATCGTGATTGGAGTACTGAAAAAGGCAGTAATACTATTCGTCAGCGACTTGCAGTTGTTGAAGGTTTCGGCGAACCCTCCGAGCTCGATTATCTGACTGGTTATGAAATGTTACTCGTCCAGATGACATCAGATGTTGTTCGATCTGTTGAGGGCATGGACATCACTACTGTTCAATGGGCTACAGATGGCGGTATGCTGTTGCACTTTAAGACAATGGCAATCGTTGTTCCTCAGCTACGTTCTGATATTAATAATCGAACTGGTATCGTTTATTGCTCGGTCTAATTTAAGTTTTAACAACGTATGAAAGGTCTTATTATGAAATTCAAAGTTCTCCGTGGCATTCACACCGAAAACGGTGTAGTTTATGAAGCTGGTACAGATCATGATACAATAGAAAGCGATATAGATCTGATCAAAGCTTTTAATAATAACGGAAAATTTGAACGATGTACTGTTCCAGTTGAAACAGTTTCTAATACAGTATTACTTAAAAACGAAGTTACTGACAATTTTAAAGGATGTCGTGAGATGAACTTACAGATATTTTTCGAGAATCGTCAGTACTTCGTTATTAAGTCAGATACTGGACAACCCGTTCATAAAACGAAGATCACAAGCAAAGATGCTGTTAATGAGATACTCACAGGCCTGAAATGAGTACAACCGATTGGTTGTACTCCGAACCGTGGTACGATCAGAATGCTTACGTAATTGGCGGTGGTTCTTCATTGAAACACTTTGATTGGTCGCTCTTAGAAAAACTTAATACTGTCGGCTGTAACGATGCTTACAAGCTCGGCCAGAATGTATGTAAGCTGTGCATATTTGGAGACATAACGTGGTGGACTCATCATCGTGAGCGATTAGAAATGTACAAAGGTATCGTTGTTACAAGCGTAGATGATCTTGCGGTTAATAGACCACGCTGGGTACATTACTTTGAACGAGAACATCGCGGTTTGTATAAACTACAAACCAATAAGCTTGGTTGGAATGGGAACACTGGAACTTCTGCGATTAATCTTGCGTTGAATCTAGGTGCAAAAACTGTATATCTACTCGGTTTTGATATGTCAATTATAGATGGTGAAACGAATTGGCACGACGAAGTAATACATCCGAACGCAGTTTTACCAAGCTCGTATTCAACATTCAGGCATAGATGGCAATACGTTGTAAAGGATTTAAAAAGTAAATTTCCTGATCGAAGAGTTGTTAATGTAAATTCTACTTCTAAACTCTCAGGAACAGAGCGAATTAGCTTTGAAGAATATTGGAAAGACAAAGGAAAATAATATTATGATGAAAAAATTAATTTTAGCTGTAATGATTATTATGATTGCTTTTGGAACTACAGTACTTGCTGCTGAATTTGAAGTTAAGACTACTTACGGCGAACATATATTATCAATACATACCGGTGTTCGACCGTTTGAAAATCAACATATATCCGCTGGGTTAGCAATAACAATGATTTCAGAGGACGCAACGAAAATCAAACAATTTTCTGTAGATAATTGGTTTGTTGGAATATATGGTGAAATGGAAGTTTTTGATTTAGCCACACTTATTCCAGGTTTTGAATTACCGAGTGTTGGACATGTAGGTGTTGAAGTTCAGTATTTAAACGATGATGTAAATGGTACAAATCGTGACGTGTATGTTACGCCATATACTGGAATATGTATTGAAACTCCTATTAAAAATGTCAGCTTCGTAGTGGATTATAGATATATGAGGCAACAGGCAAGCGATGATTTAAACGAAGAGCATCTTGTTACGTTTGGTCCATTAATTCTTTTTAAATAAGCATTGCTAATTAAGGGCTCTTCGGATGACAAGAACAACAGTTGATCAAGTTGAAGCAATTATAGAAATAGACTCTGGGATTAGCTTGACTCCGTTTATTGAAGTTGCTAATGCACTTGTCACTGAATGTTGTAGTGCTGCTGTCGATAGCGACGGAGCATTAGTGTACGATGCTACTCGACTTGAATTGATTGAACGTTGGCTCTCTGCTCACTTTTATCATATTCGCGATCCAAAAGCGAGCAGAGAGGAAGTTGATGATGTCGCATCGACGTTTCGATCAAGTGTAGACCTTGGTTTTAATAATACACACTATGGACAAATGAGTATGAGAATCGATACAAATGGGGCATTGTCTAGACTTGATAATTCTAGCAAGAACGGGAAATCTAATACAGTGGGTTTAGATTGGCTAGGGAAAACAAAAGCTGAAACATTAGAGGGAGAGTAAATGACTGCACAGCATGTTGATACAGCGATGATCGTAGGGTGTTATCTTGCAATTATAGGATTATATATTTATACATTTAAAGCTACTCAACAGGTGCGTGACATGGTATTTAAACATCGAGCCGAAAAAGATATTCACGTTAACAGTAAAGATGTTGTGTATAAAGATGTATGCGATGAACGCATGGGCCGTATAGATGATAAAATTGAGACGATACAGTCTGATATAACTGAAATAAAGACTGATATAACAGAAATAAATACTGGTCTCAATAAAGGTTTTGGCGATATTAAAACATTGCTTATGAAAAGAACATGAGCCTCATAACCAAAATGTTAAGAGACTGGGCAGTATATTGGCCTCTAAGCGCTACAGAATTAAGCGCTTATGGTCAACCTACTTACGGAACTGCTATTGAAATACGATGTAGATGGCAAGATCGACAAGAAGAATACTTTACACCTGATAACGTAAGAAAAATATCAAAAGCTAAAGTATTTGTAGATCGTGACGTTGTTGTTGGTGGAGTACTTTGGCAAGGTCAATTAATAGATGTTCCTACAAGCTTAACATCGCCAAAGAAAAATGCAGGAGCATTTGAGATTCAACGCTTTGATAAAATACCTGATTTAAAATACCGAAAATTTTTGAGAAAAGCGTATTTATGATTAAGATGAAAGTAACCGGTCTTTCAGCTGCTGTTCTAGGTATGGAGACTGCTAATGCTATCTTAGGTAAGCGGTTTCAACGTGCATTACATGCTGCTGGACAATTCGTTAAAGACGAAAGCGCTGAGATCGTCCCAGTTGATGAAGGCGATTTGCGTAAATCTCGATCTAATAGAAATATCGGTGGTCTAGGATGGAAAGCTGAACAAGTTGTCAGTTATGGTGGTCCAGAAGTAGTGTATGCTGTGATACAACACGAGAATTTAACGTATAAACATACTCCGCCAACAAGATCAAAATACTTATCATCTGTAATCGAGGATCGACAAGCAGAGATTCGTGCGATAATCAAAAAAGGTATGAGTATATAAAGGAAATAACATAATGTTAGCTAAATACTATAGATTTAGAATATACAACGCAACTAAGACCGCATTAGTCTATGCTAACGGAGCTCAAATAGAGGTTACGTTTATTCCTTGGAAAGTAGGCGTAGGCAGCGTTCTTGAATATGGAACTGAAGTAAAGCAAAATACTGCCTTTCTTAACACTGGAGAAACCATAGCCGCTCATGGGCAGACCGAAGGCGCTATTATCGATAATTCCAGCGATTTATATATAGGGCTCAATGGAACTATAAAAGTAATTACGAATGGAATTACAGAATTAGGGCATATACGACTATATGTAGAAACGTCGTCTGATGGAGTTGTATGGCCTTCTGACGTAACTGGGTTTAAAGTAACAAGTTTAGAAGAACTAAAAGAATTAGTGATAAAAACAAAAGTTACTAATATTGTTAATATGACTAACTTCGAGCTGTAAGGTTTTTGCTATGATATGTACTCGAAAAGCATTCTCAAATACGGTAGCAGGTCTTGCTGAACGTCGAAAGACACAGCGTAGATGCGAGAGAGATCTCTTCTTCCTTCTTGGTGGGAGTGGTGAACTGAACTTCGTAGCCAC
>SDBT01006381.1_pt1 | contig 19577 bp, 48 predicted proteins | sample 2277101 | NCBI WGS metagenome assembly SDBT01 (sample SAMN10404973, study PRJNA504765) | marine sediment metagenome | isolation source: marine sediment core GS10_PC15, 103 cmbsf | place: Arctic Ocean: Southern Knipovich Ridge | collected 2010 | reverse complement strand
ATATTATCGGCCTAAGCCATGTTTTCGAAGAATACGCTTCAATGCCCGCATTGACTTGGTGAGTGGCTGAGATCGAGCAGTACGACCTATTCTGGCTTCAGCAACAGGGGTTGTGACCAGCCTGCACCGACAATTGACCAAACAAGGGGTTAGACCCGCTTTTGGGGTGGATGGCAGCGTATTTGTCGAATATGGGCCATGTTTATGCAAATAAGAGCACCCTTCACAGGTTGTCTTATCCATTGGGCTAATCCAAGAAATCAAGTGATTTGAAGGGGTTCCAACAATTCTAGCAGAGGCATACTGGGCATCTAAAGCCTCCACATACTTAGCAACACGCTTGAATTGATCACCCCGGCGACTTCGCTTTTTGAAAGTAGATAACAACTTCGTAAAGTGCATCATCTCTTCCCGAATACTGGAAGAGATGGACTTCTGATCCACAGTACTCAATTCCCCAAAACGGCGGGGACGGGTACCTTTGGGACCCGATCCTTGAATCCCCAATAAATACGATTCCAAATACCCAGCTTTCAAGGAATCCCGCATCTGGCGTTCAAAGCGCCTGTACCCCACCTTCCCCTCAAAATAATTATCAGCAATATTCAACATTTCTTTGAGTAGGAAATCTTTGACCCTTACCAAACTCCGCTTTGTACTACTCGTCATAGAACGGCGACCCGACCGGAACTTCCTCTTATTGAAGTCATACCCCTGATCAATCGCCATCTGCCTTTGCAGGTCTACAAACTTCTGGGAACCGATGGACTTCCCTTCACTCAACTCTTTGAGGACACCGGACCTCTGCAATTTTAGAACATCGAAATACTCAAGCTGAATATACAAATCATCAACTAGACGCATCACCTGAACTCCTTTTTGATAAAGGAACATACTCAGGATTATACCCGGCTGGCAAAATTCTAGTAACCTTAGCTTCACATTTGCGACAAAAAGTATTCAAAACAAGGATACAGCTCCCATGGCGTTCAGTAGCTTCAACTTTAGCAGAACAAAATGGACAAATAGGGTTGGCACCTCCAATAACCGTAACTGGCTTACCCGCCCCATGGGAATCGGAAAAAAATATCTGAAATAAGTATAATTTATCAGAACCTTCAGCAAAGATATTACTACCGTAGGTTATCAAATGGTACTGATTTATTCTAAGAACAGTATGCAGAGTCATTTCATTTATCGACAAATATACATCTTCTTCTGAACCTGGACAGTGATCTAAGCATCTATGCCAACCAATATTTCCGTCCTGTTCGTCTATCGGGTCCCCTTTACTATCAATAAGGGAATACACTAAAGGTTCCGTTTCTATAATTTTATAGAATTGATAAATTCCAAACACTTTGAAAATTTCATTATACTTCTCCAAGTCATAAATCATTCACACTCCCCTATAAATCTCAAATAACTACCTTGTAGACATTGGAATGGTTTCTAACACTTACCTTTTTTCTACCCACTTTGGACAAGCGGTAAGAAGCCTTCAGGTTCGGGTATTTTACCTTGGGCTTGGCTAAGGCGGATAAACGCTGTGAAATTCTATACCGCATGATATCAGCTTGCTGATCTCCATACAAATCTTTATACTTCTCCAGTATATCATGGAACGTAAATTCTTTATCCCCAAAGTGGATGGAAATAATTTCGTCAATTCGGCTATAGACAGTAGACGTCATTTTATCCTCCCTCTAGGACACCCAAACCCATTCAATACTCAATTCAATACGACTGATATCTTCAGTTTCTTTCAAATCTATAAACGCCTCCAAAGATTTGGCTTGAAGCATTTTGAAATTAGATTCCAAACCCTCCGCTACCACAGCCCCCCGATAGCCTATAAAATACGTATACTTCAATCCCCCCTCAGAATCTTTCGAAGCGTAACAACGAATAACCCACCCTTCCTCAAGAGGAAGGTTAGCGGTACCATCTTTTGGTACTAATTCTCCATGTAACATAGCATAAGCAAGTAATTGCAATATCATTCGGCAGCCTCCGGTATTTGCATTTGTTGAACTTGCTGTTGTGATTCAACAGACTTTTCCTCTGACATACCCATCCTCCAACTCAACTATAACGACAACACCCTCAACTTGCAAGGTTTGGATGATACTCCCGTAAAAATGCAAAAATCTTTTTTATATTAGCAAAAGCCCAACTCTCAGAAAGACCGTAATGCTCCCCTATTTTACGACAGGTCCACCCCTCAAAAAAATACTTCTCTAGTATATAAGAAGCCCTTCGATCAAACCCCTGGGAAGCTTTCAAAATCTTGGAAGCACGATCAGAAATTTCAGCAGTAGTTTCTTTTTCTATAAGAATAGCCAAAGGCTGTTTGGCACTCATATCCTGGACAAACACCTCAGAAGTTTCTGGTAGTACCATCAAATCAAGAGAATCCATACCCATATTGAAAATTCTCTTTTTCCTGGTCCTCCTCTTCATAGATTCAAAATACGCAAAAGTAGATTTCTTATAAACCCAGGTTGCGTAGGAAGCTGAAGAGGCTCCATTCCTATAGGTTCGGTAAGCATCCATCAAACCTGTATGAACAGAATCGACAAGAACTTCTTCATCGTAAACCCCAAATCGGAACATTTGGACCTTTACCGCAGCTTTCGCATACGAATAATGTAAATCGCAAGCCTCTTCAAATGTTTCTGGCTTGTGTCCCTTCGAGAAGGTCTTCATATCTTCCAGTGGTAAGTCCTTTCTTTACAAGCAGGTACTGAAGTAAATCCATCTTGCTCAAATCCCTTTCCTCTTCTGTATCCCGAAAGTAAACATGGGCCAGGTACCTACCAAAGCTATCTGCTTTGAATGTTTGAATCGTAATCCGGCTTTCATATTCTTCCAACTTGGAGGTCACAAATTCTCTAGCTTCTAAAGCCAATTTCTTTGTTTCCGGGGTTCCACCCCGCATTTCGTAAGTATCCACCCCATACAACCGAACCTTGAAAGGCCCAAACTCAGCGGGAGAATGGATCAAAACACCAAAACCATAGTCATACCCGGCTATATGAGTTTTGAATGTAATGGTATCCCCATCATAATTTCCAAGAGTAACTACATCATGGTATATAAATTTGTGACGAATAAAGTGCTTTAGTTCTCTCTGCAAAACGCTTCTCCTGTAAAGTAATTCCCCCGAAATACCGCCTTGGATTACCACACATGGAGCAACTACAGGGAGTACCCGTATTCCTCAAGAATCGCATATGGCGATAAATCCATCTCTGTTTCCTTTCCAAGGCTATCTCATAGGTGATGCCATATTTGACTTGAGGGGTCACATCATCGTAACCCGAGTAGCCACCGTATTTGGTACGTAACCTACGTTCAGATTTGTTTTTCGCTATCTCCAGACGTTCCAGTTTGTTTCTCGGATGCATGAGAAAGTCTCCTACCGGGGGGTCCAAATTGCCCCCCTATTGTGACTTCCTCAAAATATTCTTTTGGTATCCGAAGAGCTTCCTGGTAGAACTTGAGGAGCTTTTCCCTAAATTCAATAAACTCTAAATGCTGTTGGGGGTCTGGGGTTGGAAAAGTATTCATTTGTGTTTCCTCAATTGTTCAATGATCCATTCTCTACTTCGACAGTGCTCACAGGAATAGAATCTCTTGGAACCCCCTAAATGGACTTCCACATAGGCACCTGTAATCGTACCGCAAACCCCACAGCTTGCAGAAAACTCCCTATCAAATCCTTTTCTAATTTCCTTATCATGCAAGTACTCGTACCAATGATCAAGGGCCTCTTGTGCACTAGTGTGGTAGCACTTACCATCACTGCAATATCCTACCGTATTGTGGGAAATAGCTCCGGCAATCTTGATCGTCATAATCATGGCATACTGCCCAGTTGGACTTCCATTTCGGACTAGCTCATTAGGTAAATAGGTACGTAGCATGGTGAATCCTATGCGGAATACTCTATGGAAAGAAGGGAAAGGATGTCCCCTTCTCGGATCCCAGCAGCCTCGAAGGTCAGCCTGGAATCTAAAACGGTACCATGGATATCCAAAAGGAAGTACTTTTCTTTCTTCGGAAGCCCAAATACCTCAGCAGCGGATAAAGCCAGTATTCTCATGGGCTGGGTAGAACTAACAAGGAACTCCTTAGTCTCAAGACTTCTGGAGTTTTTGACAGTAAGCTGCATCTTCAAGGTGAATCCCCGCTAAAAATAGCATTGTAGCAGGAATTTATTCGAAGAAAAAGATACCGGGTTCGTAGGTAGCACCAAAAAGGTCGGCAAGCGCACGTAACTTCTCTTCCGAAATCCTGGACCTTCCTTTCAGGAAGGAACTGAGGTTGGAACGCTGGATACCAATAGTCTCGCAAATTTCAGCCTGCGTACCCTTAGTCTCTTTCTGCCATTTCAGAAAGGCACGTTCCGCAGGCCGTACAATCCTCTTTTTATAGCTTTTATCTACACCAGTCATACGGTGGTTTCTCCTCTCGATATACATATTATCACATAATATAACCATGACAAGGGATATTATATAAATTTATAATATTTACTTATCTCCACGGGGGAACCATATCCACCCCTTCGGCAAAGACTTGGCATCACTGGGAAAGTAGGCACTTTTCCACAAGTGAAGCTCTCTTTTAGATTCCTTCACAGCTAAACGATTGTTCTCAAAAAACCTCGTTCTAGCAGACTGCAAAGACTCCACAGCCAGAAGCAAATCCAACGTAGCGGAAGCAGGTTGTTCGGATTTCTTCAGAAAATCAATACGGGTGGGAGGCATTCCCACCCCAGAACAAATCTTACAAGATTTTCTACGCTTGTACCCATAAAAAGTATAGCCACAGTCAATACAACTACACTCATAACGGTTTTCGCCAGTTGTGTAATCTTCCGGCCAATCCCGAACAGTGGATTTGTACATTGGGGACCTCATTACTCTAAAATGGAAACTATATGCCTTACTGTAGCAACCGAAGTACAAATACAATCTTCCATTCTATTACGGTCTGCGGTATCTAGCCCAAGGGCATATCCAGCAGCTTTCTCGGCTTTATCAATGTCAGCTAACATACCTTCCAGGACCGCAGCAGGAGTTTCACTACTAACCTCATCAAGTTCAGCATAAAGAGCATCATACTTAGCTAAAGCAGCAATAGTTCTAGACATATCCACAGGGGTGGGGGGATTCTTTTTCTTTAGCTCCGCAATATGCTTCTGCATGTAAGTCACTCCATCATCCCCCCAGGAGTACCAACACATTCACCCCATTCCACAATACATTGCGACTTCAAGTGGTACCGAAGGTAGTTTATGGTAGCCCATAACTCACCACTAAAACTTCGATAGACTTCAGCATAAGTCCATTCGCCTTCAAGATTGACCTTCCAGGTACCTGGATAGAAAGGAACACCCTTCTTTTTCATACTACCCCCTCCAAATCATATTCAACAAGTTCTGTATCCCTACTCAAGTATAAGGGATGCTTTGGGCGACCCCCTTTAGTCAACCCCAAACAACAGATATCCATCTTCTGCCCAATCCTGGATAAAATCTTCTGGCGGTCGTGTAAACCCTTCAAAACTTCCTCAGCTCTACCCTTCGTATCAGTATTACCCCAGCACAAAACAACATGCTTACAATAAGTATTTACAGCGTGAAGCATTGTAAGAAAATGGGTCCTCTCACCAACTGGGTAACCAGCCTTCTTTAGTTCCTTCGGATCAGTAGCTCTATAGGAAAACAGATTGGTCACAATCATACCCGAACAATTCCAATCCCTGGAAAAACCCAGCATACGACGAATAGTAGGATCATCTTCTGAAGCATCGGCTGTGGAAGGGTTCAACCCAATAAACAAAGCATAATAATTAGAAGGGGACGCCAATTTAGAACCCCATACCCTGATCAAATCATATCGATACTTTCCGCATTCAGATATCTCAGCTTCAGAAGTATGAACAGTTGGTAATTTACTTTTTGCCATCTACAGTAACCCTATAAAACTTTGTATAACCCGCCACACACTTGGTGGTGCAAAACCAATACTTGTAACGATAAAAAGGGGCACCCCTTTCAGATATGTCTTTTCTACACCATTTGCAGGTCATCTCTCCGTAATATGCTGGAGACACGTTTTCGTATATTCCAACGGATTTGTATACTTGGAATTATTATTCCAAGGCTGGGGAAACAGGATAGAAGTAGCACCGCTACCACTTCCCATAAAGGACTTTGTATTCTTAGCAAAGTCATCAATCAGCACAGCCCCAGGACGGGCTAGAAAATTCTTCTTGGAACCAATATGGAAGTCCTCGAAAGAATCCCCAAAATGTTTTTTGATCCAAAGGACCTTCCCATATACCGAAGTGGGGTGAAGACTTGGGGAAGTACAAAGTGTGGTAGAAGCAATCTTTGTACAGTGGTACCACAACTCCATAGCCCAAGGATACGGCTCCAAATTCTCCCAAAACTCATGACCCGCCTCATTGATATTCTTCCAAAACTGGGTAGGGGTAATGTCCAAGGCTTTGGTAATATCTCTCTGTTGGGTTGTAGTCATCTCATTCACGATAGTGGGAACATCCCCACCATGAAGCTCGATAGCTGCCGTTACAAAGTCAGCTAACACACCGTCAACATCCAAACATATTTGAACAATTTCCATTATGTACATTCCCCGGTAACAGGATCATAGTGATCAGTAATAAAGCCATCATATTCCTCGTCCTCTTCGTCCTCGGTTTCCTCCGACTCTGGGAGGGGGTGAATATATTCCAATTCTTTAGTACCATCATTCCAAACAATTTTATCGAATCGGGCAAAGATTCTAAACGAATCTTTTATAGCACTACCAGCGGATGCTTGAAGATAAGCTTTCTCTCCCAAGGACGTAGTGGAAGTAAAAAATTGAAGCTCAAATAAAGATTCCAAATTGGGGGGAACTAATACCCCAGGCTTAGCGGTGATACTGACCTTTGGACCCTTCCGGTCAAGATACAAAACTGCCTGTAATCGGATTGGTTCATCGACTATGTCATGAACATCAATATCAACATACGTAGAAGACTTCAAAAGAGATTTTGGAACAAGCCATGTCAAAATAGTAGGAGTAGCAGGCACACCCTCAGTTCGAAACAAAATAGGACCATGAACATTTACGTCCCAATTGTGAATTGGCTCTTTTATTTCTTTACTCATACCCATCCTCCATTGACATATTACTCGACCCCCTAAAAGTGACAAGGGCTAAAATTATCTTTTTTTATAATATTACTTCATGATTTAGTTCCATCCGTTCTACCGGGAGGTTTTTTGAATCCCTTTTTCTCAAGGTCCAGGTACACCTTATCAGGAAACTCCAAAACGACCCCGTCCTTATGCAAAGCAAGTACCTTGCACTTCACAGATATCAATTCTTCAGGTTGCCCCACTCGGACATACCATTCGCAAAACTCGCCTTCCATGTAGCCCGTACCCGGAGTATAAGGGACTTTGATAGCAGCCATTATTTATCCATAACCTCTGCCAGTACCTTCCTGAACATCGGCATACAAAAAGGTATGAAGCCTTTACCGGGTGGAGGATTGACCCATTCAAACCCCGTACCCTTTGGGGTTACCTCAATCCTTGTAATCAATCCATGCTTTCGGAACACTGGAATAACTCTTTCAATCGCTGTGAATCCACAACCGAACATAACGGCGTTATAAGGTTTCCGAATGTCAGAAGCGTACCACCCCTTCAAATCAGGACGATACTCAGCAGATTGATTCAAAATCTCTACAACATTGGCACGGGTAACATACTTATAACCAACCCGCACACCGTCGGGCTTGATAGCCCTATTCACAACAGTTATAAAAGGTTTTGGATCAACACCTCGTTCCTCACAAGGGATAGTTACTATACAGTTCAAAGCCTTTGCAACTACATTGGAAACAAGGGACAAAATCATATCGTCCGTATCCGGTAGAAAATCCTTCTTTTCTTTTTGGGCAAGCTCCCTAACCATTTGAATCTTCCCCTGAAAGGGACTCGATGAGAGAAAAAGTCTTATCAGCTATATAGTCAGGGGATAAGATACCATCAGGGCCAAGCGTAACCCTGTAATCAGGCTCCCCGTTGTCATTTACTCCACACGATTCAATAAGCCCAAAGGATACAAAAGAAGGCAGCAAACGACTTATAATACAATCTATACAGTCACTCCAAATAGAATCAATTACCTTAGCATAGGACTTTTTGGAATACCATTTAGATTTAGCCTCACTCCAAGTTGAATTCTTATCAAGAGCAGACTTCACTTCATTCTTATATACAAATTTGAATCCCAAATCCTGAGGAAAAACCTCAGACATCATATCAAGAAGGATATCCTGCTTTTCTCCAGAGAGCCCATAAAACTGGCTAACCATAGAGAAAAAAGCAGCACCTGTAGAATTTGAAGCCACCTCTCGTAGAGATTCCTCAGTGTTATCTAAACTAAATCGTTTATCCATTCCTAGCTCCTCTTCCAATGTACTTCAATAATTTATGTAAATTCTTCCCAACTAAATCAGCTCTTGTTTTACCCTTGGGCCATACAACCCGATATTTACTGACACCCTCCTCGGTCTCTCCGGTTCGAGCCAGCACTCCCTGCTCTACACAAACGGGATACAACCTGTCCTTCACAATCCAGGCAACAGAAGAAGTGACATCCGAGACAACCTGAATAGAGGTTCTATCCAAATTGTACCATTTGCTCAACTCCTGATCATAAATAGCATACTTATTTAGAGCCCGAATAACTTCAGCTCTATAGGCGTACTTGAATCCCAAATCTTCGGAGGTGTACCGAAGTACACATTTCTCCAACTCCTCGGAATCCTGTTCATCTAAATCACACATACTTTGAATAACATAAGCAATAGCAATAGTGGTGGCCCTAGAAGCCAGAAAGTATAAAACATCCTCACTATTCGAGGCTATAAATGGTTTCATCGGTACCTCCATATCCTATTTAGTTGCTTCCTACAGTCTCTTTCTCAGTGGTAATAAGGGATTCCTTGAACCTCTTTACAAGGAAGTGAGAAGTTGGCTTCCCAAAATTGGGTAAATTATCCTTGACCCATTTGGCAGTGTTTGTACCAAACTCGGAACCCCCAATAGCAGAAAGACTTGAGAACATTTCTTCAACCTCTGTGACCTCTTCCTGGTCCCGCCGATCAAGAAAGTGACCTAACAATAGGCTGAATATGGTAAATGCCTTTAGAGCGATTGCACCCGCCAGGTAGCCTTGAATCCCTTTCTCTTCAATTATCTGTTCCCATTCTTCAGCAGTTGCCTCCTTTGGTTTCTTACTCAAGGCAATCTCTGACTCCCCAGTCAAATGATACAACTCTTCCCCAATCCTTCTATGCAATTCTCCGGTATCAGATTCCGTATCAGCCCAAAGATAAAGGGTTTGATTTGGAACATCAGAAAATATAGCCATGTGCTCTGACTTGAGCTTTTCAATACAAGTAGAGATACCTTTGATCACACTGGGAAGCCCATATCTTTCGTCCCCAACTTCTACAGTTTTTTCATTCAGGGTCACCCCATGGTACTTGTAATAGGACCTTATAAACCCCTCTACAGTATTGTGGAAGGCAATCTTCACATGAGAAGGGTAGGCCTTCTTTCTGGCAATCTCAATCAATTTACTTCTTTCCATCTTCCACTCCTTTTTTATACAGTTCCAAAAAATCTTCCAACTCTTCAACATAAGCTTGTCCCAATTCATCAAGATTATACCCAATATTGACAGCACCTATATTGAACGAACTCGCTTGAAACCTAGTTCCCCAGACTCCAATATAGTACATATCACCATCCCCATCATGGTACTCACGCATCCCCTTGGAACAGGGGGTCTTGACCGAAATTGGAGTAGGTAAAATCTCCATCAAACTTCTCAAACCTGCATAAATCCCCAAGAGGCCACAATCAAAAGTGACATCGTAGAATCCAGATTCCTCATCTTCATGCTTTGTCTCGATAGTACATTTAGTAGTCCGGCAACAGGGGCACTTGAGTTCTATTTCTTCAATTGGATTATTCATTTCCCACTCCCTGACTCAAATTTAGAAGCCATAGCTACAAGTTCCTCCCTTGCACTCTCTAAAGCAGATTTATATTCAGTGACCCTACCCCAAAAGTAACAAAAAATTCCCCCTATAGAAGCATGGATACCTACAAATATATAATAAGACGGCGTACCAAACTCAATAAAAACTACTAAAAGTAGACCCCCAATAAGAAGCATAAAAAAGAGCCACTTTATCAACATATGGGTAAACAGTTGATGGGACAAAATAATGACAGAGGATTGAAGGGCAAGTAAATGGCCCTGCCCATGCAGATTGTAGTTGATAAACTCATATACTTCTATTCTCTCTTCATTCGTTTCACACAACATTGCCGTCCTCCAATCAGTACCCATATTATACTAACACATAACAAAATCAAGGACTAAATTATCTTTTTTTATAATTTTATTCCCTTCAAAGGGTATCCTTGAGACATCTGGCCTTGCAAGCACTATCCAACCACACCCACACATCCGACCACTTCTCTACAGGAATAGCTGTCAATACTCCCAACACCTTTTTATCCTTATCCATAAAATAAAAGGGTTTTTTAGGGTCGCCCTCCTGACCTACGTAATCCAACCCAGCAAGATCAAATAATGGTAAATGATGTTCCTTTATAGGGGAAGCATACTCATCACAACGCATAGCTGCTAAAAGAATGTTAGAAATAGGTTTCCGAAAGCGCCATTGGGTTAGCTCCATCTTGGAAAGGGAAGACGGTACTTTCAATATAGCCTCAAAAGCGGGGAGGGTTATATTCTCCCCCATATCTAACTCCCGAGTGACCACATCTCGGGCAAATCGAACATTTTGCCGAAGGAAGGGGTCAACAGTTTTATCGCTCACACTAACGGAATCATTCTTTACAAGCCAGTAACCATTAGTAACCCACTCTCCATCACTCCAAACATTATCACTTTTAGGAAGCTTCAATTTAGGTAAGCCCATCACTTTTTCCCTTTCTTGTTTCGTTTCTTGCGGTGTTTCAATATCAGTAGAGCCTCACGATGACGATTGCAAGAGTCACACGTACAGCCCTTCTGTAGTCCCGCTTTCCCCTTACAACAGAACAGGACCAAACTCTCCAACCTCTTTTTCTTAGGCAACTTATATTCCTTGGATATCTTCTGAAGACGCTCAATAACCTCAACCTTCTCCACGTTCTTGAGTGGAACATGAAGGGTCAAATCTTTGTCCAATATCTTCGCCATGCTCTGGAAAGCGGTCTCTATCGTATGCCAGTAAGGCCAGACGCCATCTGTCGTGATGTACCCCATGTACACATCATCTTTCTTTTTCGCATAAGTAACGGCTGCGTAAATCCAGATCGGTGCTTGGGCAAACCCATAACCCCCACCACCCCACCTACTCGTATCTTTTATGGTCATCGTGGAAGGTTCCAAATAATAGTTCATACCATGGAACACTTTGAGAATCTTTTTCCGTGCCTTGATCTGGGCTTTCGAATTGGTAATATTGCTGTGATCCACAGAGATTACACGTACAGGCCAATTGTCGTCCCCATACGATTGCCTGGCTACACGATGTAACAACAGCGTTGAATCAGCTCCACCAGACCACACTACTAAAGGCATTATGATTCCTTCCCGACTTTTTTATAAGCCTCTTCGATGGGTTTCTTCAACTCATCAACCTCATATTTATGACAGCATTCAGCATCACAAAAGTGGAGACTCTTGAACCTATAATGGTTTTCAAAGCTGAAGGAAAGCCCACAATAAGCACAACGATAACGGAAGCCTTTAGTAGGGGATGGTACACTCACAAATAATCCTCCGTATCCTAAATCAATCATCAAGGTGGACTTTCAAATAAGCTAGTTCAGAGGCTTGGGCAACTGAAAGATCAAGTAAATCTTCAATTGCGGTCTTGGCAGGACCATTGATATGGGGCAAGACAGGTTCTATCTTTTCCCGCAAGTTCTCAGGGGTAGGTAAAGGGTGCTTTTCTAAATACTCTCGAATTGCTATAGCAAAGTCCCGATCTTTATTCTCGAGAGACAACTCTTCCAACATATCATGGAACTCAAAAAGAGTTGCTTCCAAAACCTGGCAAGTTCCCTGATGGGAATTCTCTTTATCACTAGCAATATACCCAATTGTGTGGGTTCTCATAAAATTATCCTCCATATCCTATATCGGAATACCGTCCTGTAAAAAGACAACTATTTCAAATTTATTTATACCACTTCCCCAAAGTGGGGCAAGGTTTTTTACACATTATTTTATAAAAATTTTACCACCTTATAGTTTAGAAGATTTCAGGAGACGGTAATTTCTATCCATCTCTTCAATCCTACCCTGGAGAACTTTATTATCCTCATACAGTTTATCAACAAGATTTAGGGCAGTGCTCAACGAATCCTCAGAATCAGAAAGAGAATGCCCATTCAAGGGAACGATGTTCCCCTTATGCCTTTTATCATAAAGCCTAACATGCTCACTGGAGCATACTACGGTAGGGAGATCACGGGTTTTGGACTTCGTTATAGCTATCGTGTATACACCGTTATCAGCCTTCTGGACACTGCCAATAACCTTACCTTTCGGAGTCCTATATTCCTTCAACTTTTTGTACCCCGGATACGTATCCAGAATCTCAACCAAGTCCCAATGTTCAATTTCCATCTCTTTCCTCCATGAACTGCCCGTATAGCCTAGCAACACGGAGAAGAGTATCCCCGTGACAAAATTTACCCTCTTCACAACTGCAAGCAATGTCTTTACCCACAAGCTGATCTATACAATCCTCAGTCTGTTTCAAGTACTTCCTCTGCCGTTTCTGGCAGTCTTGGGAATAATCCCTATTTACCTTCCTGGACCATATCAGATGTTCCAAGTAGCCCAAAGTGTAACCAGGCTTTCTATTCTCGTAACGAAAGGGATCAGCCCACTTACCTACATCCACCCTGACCGTATTTGGGGGAATCTTATTACCCTTCTTTTTGAAGAACTGAATTCTTTTAGGCTTACTTGGGAAGACCTGTTTCATACGTTCTTTCTGCATCCTATCCTCGCTAACAGCAGCATATAAAGCACCCCTTTTGGTTTTATGTAAAATATCTGTAGGAGCTATGCAGGGGTAAGGCTTCGGAGAAGACGGGCCAGGCAAACTACTCGTGTACCCCACATCAATACCAGCAACCCGGTCATCAACTGCATCCACACTAATTAGATGGCAATACTTTTCACCAGCCAGTAATACAAAGTAGGAATCATAGCTATAACGGCCCTCGTAGCTAAATCTACCGCAGTAAACTACATCACCCTTCTTGATCTTGCTTGTCTTGCCCATCCTCATCTCCCTTCTGGTCATCCCCCGAATCCACAGGCCACTTATCAGGACGGCCCGCAAGCACCCATTCCCAAGACTTATCATGATCGTACAGAATACCAAGGTCTTTACGTTTCTGAAGACTTTTCTTCAAGCTCTCCAATCCACGATCCTCACCAGTATCACCCAGAGTATTCTCTACATACTCCACAACTGAATCATTCAATATGGTATCCGACATACAATTATCACAAATGTAGGCCTTGAATAAATCAGTATCGAATTCCGAACCATATCCAAAATCAAGAGTAACTTCCCCAGCATCATCTAAAAACAGTACCGTCCCATCATCATTCATTTCAGCGGAGATAGTACCAGAACACTTGAGGCACTTCCCAACCTCTTTTATAAGAGGAGGCTTAGGTTCTTTAGTCATCCTCACATCTCCACCATCCGTATTGCAGGCAAATAAGCGCCCACGACTTCATTGTTTCCTGATGCCCACATCCCATAATCGCCATAGTTTTCACATGGTCATCTGATAAATAAATATACTTTCCTTGGGACAAATAAACAGCAGCCCGACTCAGCCTCTGGTAAACTTTGGCATATCCAGGCCACTTACCGTCCCCCCGGGGAAGGGACTTTGCATACTCTACAACAGGGGAATCCTTGGGCATCTCATACCACATTGCCCTCATCCCCCCTATCTTTTTCTCTATATTCATCCCAATATTTCTCAGGGGCGCGAACATTGACCTTGGTGCCTTTGGCCTCCTCAGACTTGATATGCTTTACCATAGCCGACAACGCCTCAAGCATCTCAATAAAAGCATCTTCAGGCGTATCACCAGTCCCCACTACATTATATTCCAAGCAATGACAGACATGCCTGCCTTTTATGTAGGGGCTGGGGTGGTTCAAAATATGAAGTTTATCAAACATCAAGTATCTCCATCAATACTTCAGGAAGGGCTACGTAAATAAACGCAAGTATGAAAGTAACCCAAGGGTTATCTTGGGTCCTATCTAAAAAATCAAGGATTGAACTCGCACACTTGCTTACAGAATCTTGCATACCTTACCCCTCTTTTTTCTCTATACCAAGCTCAGAAGGTCTATTCTCACTTTCCTCAATATACCTCAAAGCTGTTTCATGCCGGGTCTCACCCTCGTACTTGGTTCCCACAGACATAATCAATTCATAATAAGGACTACTGAACTCCGTAACCCCCTCATCCTCCCCGGATTCATTCAGCGGATCACCCTTATCATCATATAGATTATAATGCTTCTTTCCAAGGGCTTTACGAACTCTGCAATCCTTATCGTGGACATACGCACCACCCTCACAACAAGGGCAAATAAGATGCCCCCGTCCCCATTCAGCCAAGTCAATAATTTCTAACAGTTCTTTGTACCGGAGATCGGCCTCATCCTCCCCTGTATCCGAATTGGTGTACTTCAATATCCCATACTTTGCAGCAGGTAAATTCAACTCCATATTCGTATCCATAATTTTAGCATTACTTTCCCCGGTAATGGCGTACAAGGAATACATAATAACCTTCAAAGCCTCCAGAGGGCTTTCCTCATAAATCTCCTTTACAGCCAAGATAGCTTTCTTCGTTGCTTCAAGCATTGTTATCCTCCTTGAGGGACTTTTTTAGTTCCTCTAAATCGTCCACTTTCCAACTACCCACACCAATTGCGGTATGCTCAATATGGGTAGTAATACAATCGTTCACTATCAAATCCGACATACAGTTATCACAAATATAGCCCCTGAATTCATCGGTATCAAATTTGGAACCATACCCAAACTCAAACCTAACCCATCCAGCGGCATCTAAAAAACTGGAGGAGTCATCACTCTCCCCGTATACCCAAGCTTGCACAACCTTGGAACACTTTACACACTTACCCCGGTCTTTCAAAACAGGGGGAGTAGTCTTCTTATCCTTCGCCACTACCGTCCCCTTCAGGTTTATGGTCGAGAATATCTTCAGGGTCCAAACATTCAACAGTCCTAGCAGCAGAACCCTGACCATAAAATTCTAACTGATCTACAATAACACTCTGAATCCTTTTCACAAAGGCAACTTCTTGTTTACGTATTATCTCTTGATTCATCTTCTCAAGACGCTCATACTCAGTCATCTATTATGATCCCCCATCTTCTCCAATATTATCTTTATATCGCAGTTATGGACATGTTTCGAAACCCCATGACAAAATAAGCATAAACCATTCTCTACCGGGAAGGCAGTAGCATACTCCCGTAGCATACCCTTCATCTTCTCGTTTTCCTTGCGAAACTTCATGGCCGTATCATACAAATCAGGGGGATAAACTCGGGAACCCCATTCCTCCACGACATCATTATTGCCTACACGGTGTTTCGCCAAAATCCCAGCACCCTTGAGATATAGACCGTCCTTGTCTTTGAAAACCTCAGCACAAATCCAGTCGCCGTGGGTTAGCACCCGGTACCAACCTGGTTCTGAAGGAATATGCTCACTCACCGAAAGACCCCCCAATCAATTTTGATGACCATCCTCATCTCTGGACAAAGTCCACGTTTCAAATTTCTCTCTAGACACACCACTACAATCAAAAACTAGAAAAGCTTTATCTTCTGGATCACCAGAATAGGAATAAGAAAGTCTAATAACTTTCTGCTTCTCTTTCACAGAAAGAGTAACTAGAAAAAGATGGATAGTCCGAAAAGTCTCTTCAGCATCTTTAGTATAGGAACTAGATAATAGCTCCATGAGGCGAAAATCTAATTCACCTGGGGTAGAGTAAACTTTATCATTCCACTCTTGAAAGCACTCACGATCCACAGGCCACCATTCCACACCAGTATCACCCTCAACAAGCCTAGCGATAAGCCCCGTACCATCTCGGACCACTTTAGTGAATACCCATTCCTTGTCAATCTTCACCCTATACCAACCGGGCATATCAGGCAATGTTCTCATAGATCAAGTTCCTTTAGTAAGCTCTTGAGTTTTCGTATCATACACGAAGTAAACCTTCTGGCTTGGATCAGTAGTACCGACACAAGTAAACTGGGTATCTCCAACCTTGGATTGGTGGACCTTATGAAAGTGACCGAATACCCAATGCTTTGGTTTATGATCCAAGCTCTCCCATAACTCAGTTAGAGCATGATCCCCACAATCAAGAATGGAGGTAAGGGGCAACCCAAAAGGCTCACAAATAAAAGTATATAACCCATGCAAAAACTGGGGGTCTCCCTCCATCCCCACACCAATAAAGGCAGGGCAAGTATGGGTGACTATTAGGTCAATAGGCTCCCTATTGAATTCCACAATAGCATTTGCCAAATCACTCTCTGTAATACGATTGACATACCCATCACCTGGATCATTAGGACGATCTACATGCATTGCACCACCCAGGAAACCTATCCTTACACCCCCAATCTCACACACCGACCCACGATGCATATAAGCAATACCAGCATCAACCCAAGGGAAGTGAGTCCTATTATGCAACCACTCATGATCCTCATGGTTTCCATCAATTGCACGTACACCAATCCCAAACCGGAACTTAGTGGATAACTTTTTGAACACATGGGGGAAGAATCCTAAATCCCCTACTTGAATACACTCCTGGCAATCATGGTAGGGGACCTTCTCCTGCAACGCATCGAGGCTTTTCAAATCCCCATGACAGTCCCCAGCTATCAAAATCTTCATATCGGCATCTCCGGTCCATCCATCTTTTCCAAATACCGTTCCACAATATTGGAGGAGCACAGCAAGGATACATCCTTTTCCAATCTACTGGTCCTGACAATAAGAATATCACCTTCCCCCTTTTCAATGTACAGTCCCTCATTATTCATCAAAATACTAACCTTATCCGTGGTAACGGGGTACACAACACTAAATATTGGACCGGGGGACATCACAAGGGCAAGGCCCTTACTACCGTCAGTATGCTTGAGGTACATCAAATCACCTGTTTCAATCATTGCCCATCCCTACCCCCATACTTCTCCACTCATGCCGAATACTATCCCGGGTAGAAAATTCGTAGCTAATATGAGCAACAGTTCTACACTCGGAACATCGGAATACATAAATCTGAGGTGAAGTGGTATAGGCTTCCCCCGTGTACTTGGGGCCAAGCTTCTCACAAGTAGGGCAGGAAAGACCACCCGCATACGCTTCCATCTCTTGTTCTTCAGTCACTAGTATGATCCTTTTTCTTCAACATTGAGATAAGCAACCTATTGGACGCATTATCAAACTTTTTATAAATCCTCATCATTTCCTGAATAATGGCAATAGCATCTTCAGGATTATGTAACAAAGCACCCTCACCCTTCAAGCTATCAATAGCAATCCCGGCAACCTCGAATCTAGACTTCATATCCGTAAAGAGCTTTTCTAGTTTCAACACTTCAGGGGATGGCTTACTCACTTGAATACTCCTCTAGAAGAAAGAACTGCTTTAGTTCACAATCAACGGGATCGCACTTTCCATTAGGCATCCCACAACAAACACAAACCCTTTCCGATACATGGGGCTCCCATCTGTATTCACGCAACAGCTTCACAGCCCTATCTAATTGGGCTTTTGTTTTCTCATTATCAACACGTTCCTTTTCGATATCTGTAATCAGCCTAGATTTACGATCCGATAAAGTCTTTTCAATTGTTGGGCTTTTGCCCCCTTCTCCACACGCCACTACATGAACTGTTCCAAGTCCGGGTACTTTGATAAAGCTATCGTCGCAAACAATAAGGTTATTGTTGGAATCCATGGTGAAGGTTGATGATGTTAGACACTGCATTGAACAAAATCTAAGGGATTCAGATCCCTCAAAATAACACTGACTATCGCCTTCGAATTCTTTTTTACATTTAGCACATTGAATCTTACTCATTGATAGAATCCTCTACAATATTGATATCCCACCCCTCTTTCAGCTCTCTAGAAGAGGGTCCAATTATTTCCACCTCCCGGTCCTTACACTTCTCCAAAAACTTACTCAGTTCACAATCATCACTACACCCTGATTCTTTATCACTATTACAGGAGATACAAAAGATGTCAGCCTCGACCCCACGATACAATTCACGCTTTCTCCATTGGCACCTCTTCAACATCTCCACAGCCTTATCGAGGAGGCAATCAAAATCCGTAGCCTTCATTAGGGCTCTTATCTCTAATCTCCGTCTCCTCGTACATTCCTCACGAAGTTGGGTAGCCTCAGCAATAATAGAATCAAAGACACTCACAACTATAGGGTCATCAATCTTCGTAATAACACTCTTTTGATACTCAGTAATATTCACAATCTCTTTGGGTTTTTTATCAGTCATTTGCCCAGCTCCGCTTTCAATTTCTTGTTTTCCTCTTCGGCCATCCGCAACCTCGAACTAAAAAGGATATGCTCATTATCCTGTTTTTGACTTTTGATATGTCTATCTGTATTTACTCTTATCAACCCTTCTCGTTCTTTTTGGGAATCATAGAGTCGTCGGTCGAGTTGCCTAGATTTCTCCCGCAGTTGTTCGTTTTCTTTGATCAGCTCAACAAGCTCTAACAGATACGGTTCAACTTCATCAGTTGAAATAAAAGGGCTTCTTACTTCAGCGATCCTTTGCAGCAGGTCCTGAACTGTTTTTGATGTGGTCATTTGTTCAAACTCCGTTTATTCTTATCTATAAAAGCAACCTTGCGAATAGATTCCGCAGTACCCTCTTGAATATCGGCAACCCGATTTATCATCTCAATCTTGGCCTTATTAGTTTTGGGCCATTCGTTTTTTAGCAAGTGGATTGAGTGTTCCGTGTAGTCAAGCGCATAGTCAAGGGACTCAAGATACGCCTTCCTTAGCTGTGATAAACTCTTTCTATCCCATTCACGTGCCATGCTGCCCATCCTCCTCAGTTCCACATTATCGCATAATATAATGAATACAAGGATAAATTAAGAAAATATAATTATTATTCCGACTTCCCCCTTCTCCTTCGCTCAAAGAAACGGGAAGTTAGGTGGTAAACTCCAACGACAAACATCCAGATACCCAAAAAAATACGAACAAAACCGAACGGGTCCTCTGTTTCAAATCCATACCTCTGAATTATCAGCCCTGCAATAATCAGGAGTACGGCCATAAAGTTAGA
>SDBT01006380.1_pt1 | contig 19581 bp, 44 predicted proteins | sample 2277101 | NCBI WGS metagenome assembly SDBT01 (sample SAMN10404973, study PRJNA504765) | marine sediment metagenome | isolation source: marine sediment core GS10_PC15, 103 cmbsf | place: Arctic Ocean: Southern Knipovich Ridge | collected 2010 | reverse complement strand
CATCCCCAAATTTAGCCAATTGGATAATACCTATTAGCATTGCTATCATCAATATCATACCGATTATTATAAGTGGGTACATTATTTACTCTCCTGTTTTTCCCATAGAAGTATTTTTTCTTTGTCTGGAAATTATGCAGCCATAATCTCTAAGTGCTGTTGTATCAAACGGCTTGCTCTGTTTCCCTGTTTCTCCATCTTGAAGATGAAAAACTGTATGTCGCTGATGATCGAATCATCTTCTATCGTAGCATTTACCAGCCCTTTGCTTGCTGTCTCGGTAACGATAGGGTCTATTGTTTTCCTTGCAACGCTATGGTATCCATCTTCTTTCATAAAAGAGGATATCTCGTTGAGTAGTCTGTTGCTAATTGTGAGTTTCATTTTACTCTCCTGTATAAGTTTGACACCATTCATCAAAGGCTCTTATCTTTGCCCACACGCCAAGATTCGTGTATTGATATTCACTGTATGTATCTTCTAACAGCCCCACTTCTTCTTGCCCAAAATTCTCCCACAACCCCATTCTTTTGGCTTTGCGGATAAGCCGTTGTTTGTAGTTTTCTATTGCTTTATCAACTGTCATTCGGTGTTCCCTTTTTCCCATAGGAGTATTTTTTTCTTTGTCTGGAAATAAAAGAGCGGGTCTGTCAGAGGCGACGTTGCCGCCACGCGCCGAATCTCCAACAGACCCTCATTTAGTGTGGGTGATATCGGCTAATAGCCGTTCCCACTGCGGATTTGGGACACACTGCCCCATTTTCTCAGGCGGCGATCATGCTTCTCTGTTTTGCCGCCCTACATACATCCAGGGTTTTACGGTTAACCCAGAACCAGGCTGTTAAAGCAGGGGGTTCGCGGGACCTAGCCCGCTATCCGCCCGCCTGAGCAAGCTTTGGTAACGACCGTTTGCCGCCCATGCCTGCCACTTTATTGGATAGCAATTCTTAATACCGATGAGCATTTCTGCCTCCACGGTAGGATTTCATTAAGATAAAAACCCTTTACCATCCGTCTTACACTCATTATAACAAAAAATTATCTGTCTGGAAATTATTTATCCCGCTAATCCCCTTATCTCCATCATCCTCTGTGTGAGCCATGCTGCCAGCTTTTCCATCCCATCAAGAGAAACGGGGATAAGAGCATTAGGGTCGCTCCCGTTATGTATCTGCAATGTAATATGCTGCTCAGTTTTATTATGAGACGCTTTGAACACACTACCACCGTATTTGTCGCTATCTATGGTAATGTTTTTCTCTTCTTTTACCTCTACTCTTTCAGTCATGTTACCTCTAACATTTTCTTAATGATATCAGCATCTTCATCGCCTCTTGACACGATATACTTTTTGTTCTCATCTTTCAGTGTTGTGCTTCTGCCACCTGCCCATACTCTTAAAGTATCAAGACTTATATCTGTTGGTTCTACTCCCCATACTTCACAGAATCCAGCAGAGATAACCGTAAGCCCTTCCGCCACATCTGCATGAGATATAATAGGATGAAAGAGTATAGGAAGTTCACACGCTCTAACTTCTACAATTATGTATTTTGCTTTATTCATACCTTTTATCTTCCGTGTCTGAAATCATCAACAGTTTGTATATATGTAGGGTCAACATCATTAGGAAATATCTGAGACACTTCTTTATCCTCTTGAAGAATAACAAAAGTGTGTTCTTTTTCTCCTTTTTCTCCTGCTCTTGTAAGAACAGAGATAAGAAGCCCACCTTGCCCAGGAGTTATTGAAATTCCCTCTGCCATTAGAAGGGATTCGACTCTTCTTATCTTTAGTTCCATCGGGCTATTTCTTTTTAGCACTTTCATTTCAATCTCCAATTCGGTGTTTCCTTTTCCCATAGAAGTATTTTTTTCTTTGTCTGGAAATTACCCATAACTTAAATCAGCTACTGTTAGCTTCGGTGCGATAGAAGGTTTATGGTGCTTAACTTCTACATAAAAACTGACAGAGTATATCCTTCTACAGTGTTCGCATTGGAAAAAGAACATTGCCCCTCCATAATTCCGAGCATATGTTTCTGCTCTTTGGTGGTCATCATCTATATTTGTTTTTTCACAATCAGGATATGGGCATTTCATTTTACTGCTCCTTTAGTTCCCCAAGAGATAAAGAATACTCTGTACAACCATATCCTAAAATAGTCATAAAACTCTCTACCTCATCCTGATACTTAGTATTGAAAAAGAACACTTTATTTGTGATTTCATCTCTCCCCGATGTCGCTTTGAAATTTGTATCTTCATCTCTTAAAGATGTTGCGACAATACCTGTAATAACTACTTTATCTGCTTTTGCCATTTTCTTACCCTTGTTTCATCCCAATCCCGCTCATCTTGCCCAGTTTAGCAGGATTTACTATAGTCATATCAAGACCTTCTCCCTCAACAGCCGAGAGAACGATATTTCTAACAGAACCGTGTGGTTGAAAATTCTGTTCCAGCAAAGACATCCGCCTTAAATCAATCCCAAAGTCTCCCCATATCTTATGAGTAGGGTCTTTGCATTTCTCAACAAACTCATAGAACATCATCGGTTTTGTTTTCATCAAATCTGTCAGAGCAAGCATAGTCGCTGTAACCAAGCCCATCGCCTCTGTTGCTCCATTTTTCAATATGATTGTTTCCATTTTGCTGCTCCTGTTTTTCCCATAGAAGTATTTTTTTCTTTGTCTGGAAAATTGTTTTACTCTCTTCCCTCGTTCTTATATAATCAAGAGCTTCTTTCCTGTTTTCCTAATACATACTTCTTGTCATAAGTTCAAGACTTATGTAGAAATGATGGATACATATTAGTGAGTACACCACTAATATCCACAAAACTACTTCTCTAATTGTTTTCATCTTTTTCCACATCGTTTTATCCTTTCTAATTTGTTCTCATAGAAGCATTTTTTTCTTTGTCTGGAAAATTATATCAGGTCGCACTCCATGATGAAAATGCCAACCAACACTCCGATATGAAACGCCTGATCGACATACAAGTGCCACGTCGGGAATTGCTCTGGGTCTGCGTTCCTAGACTTCCAGACATCCATGAAGATATGACTCAGGAAAATCCAGATAGCCCAGCTAACTATCTCATCAAAACCTAGTAGCTTAATAGCTAGAGTACAAACTGCCGTGTACATAAAACAGTGTGCAACCATTACCATCCAGTACTTACCTTTTGCTTCGGCCACCCAGCTATTACCAGTGCTCCAGTCTCCTATAAAATGAGCAAAGAGCAACCACATTATCATTTCGGGGTATGTCATCCTTTACTCACTTCCTTTTTGGACGGTGTTTTAACACCGAACAGGTTGCAGCTAGCTCTCCATATCTTCTCATCGGTGAAGAACATAAAGCCATTGTTAAGCTCAAGCCATCCGCAAGGGCAATTACGAGTTTCTTTTCCTGCCATTGCCAGGTTAAGCAGGATTGTCTCTTTCGTGTCGTTGTAATCGTGTTGTGCCCATATCGCAAGTCTTGTCTTTACCTCTTCTGTAAACTCTTTCGGGCAAAGATAATAGACTCTCTTATTGCCATCAAAAATTTCATCACAAAGTCGAAGGCGACTATATTGGTCCTGAAACTTATAATGCAGTTTTATAGAGCCGCAGATAAGCTGCTTAGCTTCTGCTGCAACAGCAATCTTTTGCAAAGCATCGGGAACTGCCCCATGCTCGAATTCCGATGATCCCATATAGTCAAAAGACCATATCTTATTAAGCATCCCCATTGTTTCCGGTGCTAGCCCACCATTCTTCAAACCTCCACCGAAGGCCAGACAGATTACATCTATCTCTCCATCTTTGGGGGAGTATGGTGCTTGTAGTCTTTGTATCAGATAAGACCGTTCCATTTTATTCTCCGTTAAACACTGCCATTATTTCTTCTTTGGGAATAACTCCCATATCGCAAATTCTATTAACCATAGCATCCATTGCTTCCATCATATCTCCATCATCCGGTCCATGCTGATACTCTCTCATTTCCTTAACAATATGAAAGATAATATCTCTTTGACTACCAAAGAAACGAGGGACCTTTGTGATGAACTTGATATTCTCATTTACAATTTTGTGGAGAGGAAAAAAATTACTAAAAGACCCAGCCGCCTCAACAAAATGGCCATGGATAATATACATCCCGTATGCAACATCCCACAAGACTTTCCCTGTGATACGGATATAACATCCTGCTCTATCAGTGATATAGACGCGACACTCTATTACATCGCCAACCCACAATTCAACAGGCTCATCTACTCCCTGAACTTGCCCTGCGACATACTTCTTTATGCCTGTTGCTTTGTTCCATCTGCCTATTTCACGTTCCATATTAGCTCCTGTTTTTCCCATAGAAGTATTTTTTCCTTCGTCTGGAAATTACATAATCATCTTATAACCTTTGAGTTCTTTCAGGTTGACTCTCCTGTTCAACTCAGGCAAAGAGCCGTATTGTATAATCTTGCTTCCACCTTTCCCCTTGTCATTCCACCACATTATCTCTAACTCATGGTTGCTGAATAAAGTCAGACTGTACCACTTCTTGTTTCCATCGGCATAGAACAGTTCCAGGGTCTTCCGATGTACTATCAGAGGATTGGTGCATTTTGACTCAGGAGGCATTATCTCAGGTCTTATTCTCATCACTCTCTTACCTCCATATCATAGACATCTGAGATAAGCCCACCGATAGTACACTTAATATCCTCATCGGTATCAGGGTCATTAAGAATGTGTTGTGCCTTGTCAAGGGCTTCCAGTGCTTCTGCTTGCTTTTCTGTTGTCAACATTGCTTCACTCCGATTCGGTGTTAGTTTCCTATTATACCACTTTCACTTTCTTATACAAGTAAAAAATTGTTCGTCTGGAAATTATTCTGCTTACACTCTTACTTTGACCAACACATCTTTTCTGCCGTAATTCAGGGCTTCCTGATGGGTATCGAAGTACAAATCAACTCTATTGCCCTTAATTGCACCACCCACATCCTCTACCTTCACTATCTTGCCCTCTGAGTAGCCCTCTATAACCATTTCTGTCCCAAAGGGGTACTTACGGGGGGCTGCAACAAACTTGTCCCCTACGTGGATTGTATGCCCGCTGGCTGTTTTTCTTTTTCCGCTGGAAACTGGAATACCCGCCCATTGCTCACAACATATCTTACAAGGGCAATATGCCGAGGTGTTCATCTTGATTGTTACCCAGTTGGGATCGACAGGTAGTGCAATATCGTTTGCATCCTCCATCTTCTTTACTTCGATGTCCCAGAACACTTTTTCTTGAGCATCTATCTTTTGCTCGATATCTTTTGCCTTGATATCAAGTCCTGCTGTAATGCCAAAAAATATCGGAATACACCCAAGAAGAAGGGTCAACGAAATTTGACCTAGTGTAATCTTACCATCCATAGTTTTGTTTCCTTTTTCCCATAGAAGTATTTTATTCTTTGTCTGGAAATCTACTGACTGCACATCCCATCACACTCATCACAATCAGAGCAATCTTCGTCGCCATCTGCATCATCATTATCAGAATCATAATCACAATCTGGCATTGTACAATGCACATGAATTTCGAGTGTATCAGTGTCCTGCTCTGATAGAGCATCACCACCACACTCAGGACAATTGACGTTATCTATTGTACTACTCATATCCTTACTCCTATTCCAAAGGCTTCATTTCCCCATAGTATTCTTTGACAATATTTATGAGTAACCATACAAACATTGCTTAGATAATTGACACCTGCGATACGAAAGATTGTGTCCCTACCTATCTTACGTAAATACTTAATAAGTGCAACCTCATCAGTGATCGGCATCCACGGCATCTTACTACCACTTGCAGGATTGATTGTTTGGATAGAGAAACTATTTGTCAATGACATGAACATTATCTATTCCCTTACAACGTATCGAAAACCATTCATGCTGACACTCTTGATAGTGTCAAGAGATATGAAACGATGCTGCCCGAGTGCCATATCGTAAACACCGACAAGCTGTTTCTTTACAGGGTCAAACCTCAACCCACCACCTCGAACACCCTTGTAGACACCTTTGCGGCAGTTCATAGTTCGATCTGCTCCGTTAGTTCGTTTCACGAACACAACTGTGAAAAACTGCCGACCGTGATAGTTTTTCACCATCTTTTGTGCTTCGTCTTGTGTGATTACTGAACAAACTCTTTCGACTGTCATGGCTTTACTCCTACGTAAAAGGTTTCAATTAACACTCATAGAAGTATTTTTTTCCTTGTCTGGAAATAGTTCTTACTTTCTGAAACCCCTATCAGACTTATACTTTTCTCTGAATGTTGCTCCCTTATTCAAAGTCGCTCCCATATCTTTGCATATTTTTTTGGTTCTTCTCAGTTGCCAAAGATTTTTTGGCCAGATAGCCGTTCCTCCTACAGTTATATTGCAGTTGACATGAGCTTCTTTTAGTTTCTTTTGAAGAGCAAGATGTTTTTTATATGAGATATCACCTACATCAACTGAGAATTCTATATCCCCAAACCCACCTTGCAACTGTCTTTTTTCTGAATCAGTTAGTTTCATTCTACCGTCTCCACAATAATTTCTGTAGGTTGTATGTCGAATACTGTCTTACATACACTACAAATTCCTGTTTCGGTGTTAACGCACACATCCCCACCATCACACTCATAGGGGCATCTTACCTCTGTTGGCCAATCTTCTCCTAGTGTTTCGGGAGTTCCAAGAATTTCAATTATCCCCCTTGTTTCCCAGACTGTTTCTATCCCAAACTCTTTTGCAATTGCTACACAACAATCAAGATGATTGTCATACTTTTTGTTATCCCAGATAAAAGCCTTGGTAAAAAATAGGTCTCCATCTGATTCTCTACCGGCTTCTCTCAACTTCTCTCTTACAATAGCTCTATAGCTTACAGAACTAACCTCTTTCCTACGAAGTTTCAACTCAATTATTTTAGTCCCCATTTTGCTCTCCTTTTTCCCATAGAAGTATTTTTTTCTTCGTCTGGAAATTTAGAAATACACCGCGCCGATCACCATGCCGATGATGATGAAGAATGCTGCCAATCCAAATATCTCATAAAGTTTTAGCCCTCTCTTACGGAGTAACACCCAATATATAAACGGGGCAAGGACTACATTACCTATCCTGGTTCTTAGTTGACGTTTCATATTATTATCGCTCCCTCTTTTGTCCAACTGTATCGTAAATGCCCATCACTTGAAAAGATAAGCTGCCGTATATCATCGGGGTTAGGGCTTTCGGTAAGGCAAGAATTTAGTGATATGTTTTGACCAAAGCAATCATAAACTCTTGCACCATGAGCCAAATTCAAAAGCACTGTAGCATTCTCAGGATTATCAAACCACATCTGTATATCTATCACATGAGACTTATCCACCCCATTCAAAGTTATCCAATCATGGACACCTTTTTTGACAGGATTATTAACAGTATCCTTTTCGGGTATGTTTGTAGCAGGTCTCCAAGTAAACTGTTCTACCTGATGTTTCCTGCACCATTCTACAAAAGTCAATATAGTATGAGTATCATCTATCATCCCTGCAATTCCGACACAGCTTATCCTTACAGAGAAACCAAGTCGGTGCAAGCGATTTATGTTTCGCTCAAGTTCGATACTTTTTCCAAAAATTTCTTTGTTAAGTTTTGGCAACCAATGGGCAACTGACAAACTGATAGTAGTCAAGCCCATATTATACCAATCTATTAGTTCTGCATCATCCATCTTTGACAGTTCAATGCCATTAGTTTGCAGTTCGATAAACGGAAACTGCCACTTCTCCAGCATTTCAAGATACCTACTGATATGGTTGCGATAAAGCAACGGTTCGCCTTTGCCTGTCAACAACACAGTACTAACTCTTGACTGTTTGGCAAAGTTACAAGCAATGTTAAAGTTACGCCTGTTTATCTCCATAGGCTTTTGCCTATATACCAAACCGTTCTTACTGCCTGTGAGTTTCGACACACAGTAAGGGCACTTTGCATTACAGGCATCGCCACCAACTACAACTGAAAAGGTTTGTATTTTCATATTTTGGCCCTCTCAAACACAGGAATTATTTCAGGTACGTTGAAATTGTTATGCAACCGGAAGCAAAACTCTCCATCGGCTGTAGTAAACTCATTGAAATCTGTTGCTGCTCCTGTTGTCTTTACCACTATATCCCACTCAGGGTCGAGAGGAGTATCCCAGATAACATCCTCTACTTTATGGTAATTCCCATCGTCGCCCTTTTTGTAGACAGCATAGAGATAACCATTCTCAACTGCAAAGTCTGTTGCATCTTTAAGTTTTACTGTTTTCGTTGGCATTGTTTGCTCCTGTTTTTCCCATAGAAGCATTTTTTTCTTTGTCTGGAAGTTTTTCTGCTTCGTAGTAATCTAACCTCCAAACGGGATAACCACTGCTCTTATTGACACACTGGATATTAGCAACAAGTACAATCTTCTTACCTGTCCAATCACAAAGGAACTGCTCTATCTTTTTAGCATCCCTGTCATTCCAATGCTGTCCCTCATTCCCAAAATGTCTTTTGCACAACAGGTTATGTTTTGCATAATCCCACTGCAACAACCTGTCAGTATAGATAGTGCTACTGGCTTCTTTCTTCGCCTTGTCATTGAAGTAAATCAGGAATGAGTCATAGCTGTAAGGATAAGCATACCTGCCCTTTTTTATGTTCTCAGGGAGAAACTTTTGATACTGATCTGGTACGCCTTTTCTCTTTCCCCCAGACATTACTCTACCTATAAAAGCATTAAACTCCATCAGTGCAAATCTCCACAAAAAGCTCCACAAAACGGACAACACCCCTTGTCGCCCTCATCAAAATAACAATTGCAGTTAGTGCATTCGTACTTGCCATCGGTTATATCAAAGCTCTCAACAACCATAATATGTAAAACTTTGATAGAATCATCCACTATCTCTTTCAGATTCTTTTCTTCGGACTCTTTGTAATCATTGAGTATACATTCAAGGTCGTCTGCATCCATACCATCCCAATCAACCCATCCATAGCTCCACGAACAGTCAAGTTTGTCGTTTATATATAGAATAGTAACTTTGCATTTATACATAATTCACTCCTGTTTTTCCCATAGAAGTATTTTTTTCTCTGTCTGGAAATAAAGAGACGAGCATGACAGGAGGTTTGTTTTTTGGTAATGTCCACTTTATCCCTGCTTTTGCGATAGTTGACAAGGCTATCCTTCAATAACACACTCACCTCTAATAGGACCGGAAGGGGTCGAACCTTCTGCCCCTGTATCCCATTTATCGACCAGAGATTCACAGAGGGTTTTCCCCAAAAAGGGTGAAACGGGCAACATTGATCTTATGCTACCACTACTGTCTCACCGATTTCAGCTATCGGTCCCGCTATTTACTTACTATCAAGCACTTCGACTTTGATTGCTTGACAATCTTCAACAGTAACAGCATCGGAATCGCTGAACATTTCGAGTTCGAGTTCATCCATATCAACGCCTTCATCGACATTGACTGTTACTTCCATTTCAACTTTTAGTGTCATTTTTCTGCTTGCCATTGCTCTGTCTCCTTTTTCCCATAGAAGTATTTTTTTCTTTGTCTGGAAAAGTTCCATCGGGGAAGCCAAGCGGTAGGAACATAAACCAAAAGTCTTTTGCTGCTGTTTTTCCTTCTTTCCCCAGCTTTCCTAGTTCTTCTTTACTTGCACCTCTCTTTTTCGCTGCTACCCAATCATCCATAAAAAATGCACGCAGATAACAATAAAAACCAAACCTACCTTGAATTTCCCATGCCATTGGGTCCATATTTGTCTGCTCGTAAAGATGTACCACATCTTCTGTCAAAGGTAAATCTTCTGCACTCCTAATCCTGAACAAATAAGGATTATCTTGACCTTGCCAAGATGGGTCATACGGACATGTCCACAAAGCAGGTTTCTTTGTTATCCTATTCCTGAATATCATTTTTTCTCCATTGTCCTGTTGCCCATACAACAGCATCTTTTGTTATAAGAACAACTTTTTTTCCACTCGAATAGAACTTGTTCATATTCTCTTTACCCACATAAGCTCCCACATTGAAAGCTATGATAACGAGAACGATTGTAGTAAGCAACCGTCTCATGGTAAATCTCCTAATTAAGTATATCGTGCCATTTCTTCGATTTCCTTACCGCACTCAGTGCATCTGTAAGGACCATAAGGACTTTCTGAATCATAGCAAGCCGAATCATCGTTAGGAGTATTTCTCAGCCAATTATTATCTCCATCAACAATCACATCCATTCGGCACTTTTGACGACCATAGAACTCAGTATTACCACAATCTTCGCATACCGTACCGGGGAAAGAATCTCCTACAAGAACTATATAGGTATCTTTCAAAACAGTTTGAAAAACATACTTTCCAGCAAGTGTATCATCAGGTTCAAGACAACTTACTTCGCTTCCATCTTGAAACATCACAACATCAACAAAAGGTGTATCTCCATCACACACCTTAACATCAATCTGTACATCTCCCTCTCCGTGATCATCAAACTTGACTGTATAGGTTTCGATGGTATTGAGAGACCCATCACCTTTACCGTCAAGAAACGCCTGCATCTTCTCCAGCTCTGGTCGCGGTATTGTAATAATTCTTGCATGTTTACTCATAATGTTTATCTCCAAAAAGTAAATAATGGAAAGCACCGACCTAATACTGCTTGTCGCTTATATCAACTAACAGTATTCTTCTTAAAATGCTTCTGTCTCAACGTTTGACAGGTGGAGAGGCGAAGTTCACACTTCATCCGAACCTTTGGCTAGCACTTTGGATTCGGCTGCATCACTTTGTCGTTGATTATTGCCCTTGCCAATGCTTTCCATTATTCACTTTCGTAAGAACATCCATAGAAGTATTTTTTTCTTTGTCTGGAATTTTCTTATTGATCTTAACGATATTTGCACACTTGTCAATTGCTGAATCAAAAGTTATATCAGTACCCTCTGTTGCTGCTTTCAACCCACCACCAATTGCTTGTAGTACCGCTGTGAACTCGTTAATGCTTTTAGCAAGAGCTTCCAAGCTCCTTGTTTCCCAATAATCTCCCTCGTCATATATTTCAACTACGAACCCCTCTTGCTTCATTATGTCGAACAAGTTGATCACCAACAAATGACACTTTACAAACGATGTAGAATACTGAGTTTTTGTAAACCCCTGACATCTCCAATAGACTCGTTTCTTAAAAAACTCAATGTCAGTACTTTCGCAACCTTCTCCTGCCCATATAAACAACTTCATAAACTCATGTTTTCTTGCTCTACCCCCATAATTAACATCTATGCCTATCATAGTGTGAATGTCAAGCCCTCTATCTGATAGAGCTTTATCTCTTTTCGCAAGATTTTCTTCGCTGTTATCAGGATACCAATACTTATCCTGCTCTTGACGAAAGAACTCCATATCCTCTTTGGAGTATAAAATGTGTTCTACTTCGCCAACCTCTTCAAAAGGTAAATCACGACACTTATTCCTAACAGCCAAAAGTTTCTTATGCAGTTCATCGGCTGTACCTTTGAAAGAAATTGTATGTCTTATTGTCAGTCCCATATTACGACTCCAATTCGGTGTTGGCTTTTCCCATAGAAGTATTTTTTTCCTTGTCTGGAAATTATTCCTTCAAAGCTTTTTCTGCTGCCTCATATCTTTTTTCTGCTATCTCTGCTATTCTCTCCATCCTAATGGCTTTGTATTCTTCATCAGGTATTTGTATATTAGTAATAGAGAACTGAGTCAGTGTTAGCCCGTACTTATCAAAAGGCGAAGGCAAAGTTACAATAGGTTTATCATTCTCCATAACAATCTCTGTAGCATACCTTCCATCCTCAGTCTTTATTGACTGCATTCGATAAAGACCATCTATCATCTGATTGTTTACTGTTTTACAGAACTCATGCTTACGATGCCCTTGCAACTCTTTTGTTGACATGATAGGTGCTGTATTTTTAACAGCATTGACGATCACCGACTCCGTTAGTCTTTCGATGTTTTTATAATCAGCCGACATTTGTATATGCAACTTTTTTCTCTTTTCATCTTCGGTAGGCAACTGCACATAAGATAGAGTATCAATCCCCCTCAGCTTACCATCATTGAAAGTAGCCCTTACACTTCCATATGTTAGTGTTATTTTCCGAGGGTATATCCAATAGGTTGATAGTCCCTTAAAATGAACGCCAACCTCATCAATCACCGTCATGTCGCCGCTGATTGACTGAACAATGATGAACTCATCAGGACCACAACCCACAAACAACCCTGTCGCTGTGAACATCATTGACAGATAAACCGCACCTGCACCTATAATCAAAAGAACGACAATGAAGAAAAGCCACATATTCGGTTTTTGCGCCTCATCATATGCAGCCCTACTGGTGAAGCCTGTCTTTGCACCCTTCTTTTCCCAGATTGTTCCGTAGTCATTCATTTCACGTTTGCTCATAATTTTGTCTCCTGTTCAGTGTTAGGTTTTCCCATAGAAGTATTTTTTTGCTTGTCTGGAAATAATGGGAGAGCAAAATCCATCCCGCTCTCCCTATCACCACCCTCCGTCAAGACCTGTTGTACTCCGTATAAAAGAACTGACTCAGCCCCATGGTTTGGATGTTTGTATTCACAGGGTTTGCTTTCATCTGGTCTTTTTGCACCTCTGTGAAAGCATTAAGAAGACTGTATGCGGTGCGGAGTTTGAACTCAGGATGCCATATCCTGTTCTTTTCTTCATCATCATTCTGAGGACCTCTTTCCTGCCATTCCCACTCTTCAGCCACTCTCAAGATGCGTGTCTTATTCAAAACATTGGCTTGAGCCGCTCTCACGATTATGTGATATGCTTCCTCTTGTGTCAAGGGTCTTTCTTCGAGGTGTCCGTAAAATATCTCCTGTTTGTTCCTGAACTCCTCAATGCCTGCGAAACAAGCATCTATCTTCTGATAGAGACCATCGTGAATTCCTGGTCTATGTTCTGCCATCACCAAGCCATTGATGCCCGTATCCTCATCAGTGTAAGCATAGAAAAGACTATTAGAACAGACGGTAACATCCCCACCGATGCACATCCTGCCGCTCATAGACCTGTTGTAAGAGTTGCAGAAACCGACTGTGAGTTTGATGCGACCTCCAAAGAAATCAAAACCCTCTACGGTATACACACCAAAGAACCTCATGCCCTTCAGGTCCATACCAAGCTGCTCATTGCTGAGAGTCATCCCATACAGTGCTGCAACTTTATTGATCATCAACACGAGTTCTTTATTCGAGAACGGTTGATAAGTTCTTGTTGACTCAGGAATGAGGTCAAGGACGAAAGCTTCTTTCCTTGTGCATCTACCTGAAGTTGGTGTTCCCATCATTAGTGCCATTTTATTATCTCCCAAACTATTCAGTAACTTATTGTAAAGAAAGGGCTGTCATCATCTAAAACCCCATCTACTTGATCTATCCCCATTGCCTTTTTGGTAGAACTGCTCACATCCCAGTTGTCTACCAAATTCATAACCGGCATAACTTCATCAGTTGTCATCAACAACACTGCCGCATCACAGTCTCGTTGTCCAGCTGTCATGTTTGCTATTTGTTTTGCTATCTCTCTGTAAGTCATACCGTTTTCTCCTAATTCGGTGTTACCTTTTCCCATAGAAGTATTTTTTTCTTTGTCTGGAAATTAGCAATCCACTATCCATACTCGAAACTCTTCCTTACCAGTTCCACGTTTCATACATGAAATCTGAGAGCAAATGCATCATCCAGTAGACCAATCCGATGAGCAGTACATTTACCACGATTGAGATACATAAAATTTTCTTAATCATTTTCTACTCCTGTTCTTTTGCCCAATCAGGTGTTATAGTTGACGGAACGTATCCGAAGTATGCCTTGCAAATAGCCTGCATCTTTTTGTGAATTTCCATAGGCTCAAACATGAATGGCTTTTTGCCTTTAAGCAGTTTGTTTAGGTCTTCAACATCCTGCTGGAACTGTTCTATTTTTTCAGACGTTTCCATGACTACTCCTGTTTACAATGCTTTTCTACCCACACAGGTACTTTCAAACAATCAGTGATAGTAATATCGTTGTCATCCCTCAGTGAGAACCCACATCCTTGACAACCATAAAACTGAACTTCACCATTTTCTTCTATGGTATTTTCAGTATCATAATCCAAATCCCCATCAATACGAATTTTCTTGATGGGATAAATTACTGTAACTCTTTCAACAGAGCCAAGGTCTTTCGAGCCACATTCGGGGCATGTGAATATAAGTGTTTTTACTAACTCATAAAACACATGACCACAGTTTGAACACTCCCCACCTTCAACTATATCATCAGGAATATCCTCTTGACAATCGGGGCAAACACCATCTTCATAAGAATTTTTCACTTTGTTCATTGTCTTGTCTCCTGTTTTTCCCATAGAAGTATTTTTTTCTTTGTCTGGAAATTATATCATGTACTTTCTGCCTCTTTTGTACTCATGCTTAAAAGCATATGCCAATACTTCACCAGCTCCAAATTCTTTGTAAAGAGAAGCAGCAAACTCAAAAAACGCTTGATTATGTACAACCCTGTTTTTACGCCCTTTGGGTTTCGGTGTTAGAGTATCAGGGCGTTCAAGATGTTGCCAAGCATGTGCCAGCTCATGCAATACGATCCACATTCTTTCGTTAGTCTGCTCTCTACCAAAATAAAGCTGGATACTTCGTTCCCTATGTCTGTAACAACCACCACGATAGTGAGACTTTGATTCTTGGAAGTAGATGTTAGAAGTGCAGAAGCCATATGCCGCTTCGACTCTTTCCACAAGGTTTAATATCCATTGTGGAACATTTTCATTGCTGCCTATTATTCCTTGACCAAACATACTCTTACTCCTATCCAGTGTTATCTTTTCCCATAGAAGTATTTTTTTCTTTGTCTGGAAATTATATCAAAGACAGTATTGGTATATCTCTCTGTATTCGATTAACTTTCACAGTATTTTGGAACCTATTCGATAGTGGAGTACCTTTGAGCTTATCAAAGTCTTTCCAGTGCTCTTCAAGTTTCTTTCGTAACTCTGTCATATCCATAAGCAAAGGTGCAGTGAGTTTGAAAGTCTTGTATTTACCATTTATGATCATTTCCACAAACAGCAGTTCTCTCTTTTCGACTATCATGTATCTATCTCCGCACCTTTTGTTATTGTGATTCCAGTGTGAGAATTTTCGACCTCTCCAGGGTCGTCTCTGAACTCAGAGAGACGTGCGGCACACTCTTGTTTTGTAAAAGGTCCGAAAAGTATAGGTTCAACAAGACCAATCAGTTTGAGAATATAGTAGTCGAACTCTGGCTCTGGCTGTACCATATCAAACGGCTGATATATCTCTTGTGTAGCAAAGTTCGTCTCTTTGTCAGGCGGAAGTACATCACCAAACTGGTCCTCATAGGTAACATCATCGCCTGCGGTGAACTGTTGAGCAACGCACTTGCCATCCTCAAAAGTCTGTGTTACGCAACCCTCTGTAATTTTCTTGATTTCCATTTTCAAATCTCCCAGATTCAACTCAGAGCATTTATCACAATTATAAACGTGGTTTGTCCAACAACAATCTCCATAAGGGGAACCATCTTTTTCACAGTACCCACATTCTTCAACATCATTTCCACAGCCAGTACAAGTTATTATTTCCATTATGATATTTCCTATTCGGTGTTAGGTTTTCCCATAGAAGTATTTTTTTATTTGTCTGGAAATTACCCGTAGAAGTATTTTTTAGTTTTGTGGAATTTCTTTATACCTGAATCCATGTTTGTTAATCATCCCCCAAAGTTTTTGAACAACATCCTGGTACTCTTGACATGCCCCCATCAGTTCGGAGTCTCCTGTTATACCTAAATCTACATAGGCATCAGTAAAGTTTTTTAGTGGAGAATGTACTGGCCAATTACAGTGTGAGCATTCTCCACCTTCCCACCACGCTTCACTATACATTTCTATAAACTGCTGTATAGTTACATTCTTTCCCATCTGTTCAAACTCTTTCAGCCAATCCTCAAAATGCTGACAGTCAGGATTTTTCTTATCCCATGTTTGACAGAAAGGATGTTCACAATATACTCCCCCTATATGTTGTTTTGCCCCACACCATTGACAAGACTTATTAAACAGTTTTGCCCATAGTTCTCTTGCTTCTTTCTTATGGCCATATATGTCGGCTGCATTTATTGCAGTAGCAAGAGCATCATGTAGTTGTTTTATATTTTTTTCCATTTCTTGTCTCCTGTTTTCCCATAGAAGTATTTTTTTCTTTGTCTGGAAATTTATACTCCATGACTATTATAAGAAACAAAGTAAATCTCATTTTCTTTTATCTGATCTACTTTCACTCTTATCCAAGGATTGCTATGCTTATCTTTTTTACTATAAGCATTTTTGATCAGTATGTTATCACCAATTTTTGGAAACTTCCTTGCACTCTTAACCTTAGCAGGTCCAAAAGGCATAGTGCCAAGTTTTACAACAGGTAGTATAATCATCCAAAAACATTCCACACTTTAGGTGTGATTTTGTCTTTATACTTTTCTCCCGCAGGAGTTCTTTGCCACACCCCATCAACATCCCAAAAGTAACCATCAACCTCATCGCCCTTGTCTTGTGCTTCGTGAAAGTTCAGGGTCAACTCCAGACCTGTTTTTGCACGAAAAGCACCACACAGTACATCAAAGATTTTGAAGAGATGCTCTGCCTTTTCTTCATCCAAATCCATACCCAAAGTCCCCTCTGGGTCGCCATCCCCCACCGCCTTAGCAAAATCTTCCAGGTCATAGTTAGCAATGCCTAAAGCTTCCATAAGCTCTTGCAACAACATTGGGCAAGTTTCCTTAACAAAAGATTCTTCTACTGTATCTGCATTCTGTGGATAATTGTCCATACTCATAGTGTTTACTCCATTCCAAATATATGTTTGATTTCATCCCAATCATAAAAGATGCCATTGATATTAACACCCCCTTGATGCTCTAACACAAAATCTATAACACCACAAACTTCTGCATTTTCATCCGAACCAAAGTCAACACAGTGCTGCAAAATTTCCAAACCACCTAAATTTTTATCAGTGGTAAACATACCAGACGCATAATTATCAGCGACAGTTATAAGGTATTTCTTTTCGTTGATACAATTAACTTCGATATGCACTGGATTACTCATAATTCACTCCTGTTTTTTCCATAGAAGTATTTTTTTCTTTGTCTGGAAATTTACTCTTGCTCTATCACACCCCACATCGTTTCATCCATTTCAAACTCATAGATAAGAACATCAAAGCCAGCATCAATCCATATCTCTTTGATCAGTTCTTCTATCAGTTCCCACTTGCCCCCTGCCAAATCAGAGCCGAACTTTGGGCAATGAAAGACAATCTGTTCCCCACGGAAAGCACAACCCCTTGCGTAAGCAAGAGTTTCGACCATTGCACGCATAAGTGCAACGTACTTGACAGGCTTATCGCCAGGGTTTTCCCTCACTCCGTCTTGCCCTATCATATTGGCAATAAGAATTTTGCCATCGTCAACCAGACCAAAAGCCGCAGTCCCCAAAACAAGCCCAGTGTTTTTCATCCCAAAATAGGAAGCAACACCTGTAGGCCACTTATCTTTCAGAGACTTTGCTACACCCGCACCCATCACGCCAAGATTGTTACAACAGTGAGGGATAACAGACATCTCCTGATCACTGAACCTCTGAGGAAAACAGACATTGCCACGGACATTGAGAAAATGTCCCTTTTTCGGCTGTAGCTGTTCCCAACCCGTAGTGTCAACATCGGGGTAAACTTCATTGATATAAGAAAGTTTGCCCGAAGTAATACCATGATCACCACACCTTATCTTGACAGCATCATCAAGGGGTCCTTTGAACAATAGCTTTTGACAGCCATGACAATACACATACACTTTTTCATTGATTCCGATGGTCATAATTTTGTCTCCTTTTTCTCATAGAAGTATTTATTTATTCGTCTGGAAATTACAGATTACCTATTTTCATCAGGATACTTGCTGTCATCGTAATCATCAAAAGCTTCGGCAATAGGAACAGGCAAACCATAAATATCATCTGTCCTGTATTCCCATGCTTCTTTTTCTGACAAGTTATGTTTCTCTATCAAAAAAGAAACCTGTTGTTGTTGAGTCAGTGCTGCATAATCTGCTGCTGTGTTAATTGTATCAACGTCAAGTTTCTCAATCTCCGAGGCTCTTACTAACAATATCTTCCACCAATCATAACAATAATCTTCTGTTCTGGCATTAGCAAATTCATATCCAGCTTCCTCGACACTCCCTTTTTCAACAGGCCATAAAAAATCAGCTTTTGGCTTTTCTTTAGGAGGGAACTTATCTTCGTGAGGACCACTGATAATGCAATGCTTAACATCACAATTCTCTTCATCGCACTTCTCACAATCCTCTGGAGTAGAAGTCCTCTCATCTATAATTGTGAAAGCGCTTTTATGCAAAGAAGTTATAATACTGCCATTGCCAAACTGAATATCGACATAATCAGGAGTGTCAGCAGCATCGCCATTGTGGTCGATAATATCGACTTCATCGACATCGCCTTTGTTGAAAACTTCATCATGGCTTTCAGCGATGTTATCCAACTTTTCATCGTACTGGTCGATTACTTCAAACTCTTCTGTTTGGTTCCATCTGATTTTCATTTTTGTCTCCTGTTTTTCCCATAGAAGTATTTTTTTCTTTGTCTGGAAATTAGATATTGCACTCTATCGTAGTTAGTACAGTGTTAGCTTTTGTCTGAGTAAGCATCTTCTCATACTGAGCCAGCCACTTATCCCTGTCAACAATACTTCCATCATCTTCCCACCAGCCAATTCTGCCACGCTCATACCACTTACCATGTAAGATATAGGCATGAGTAAGGAAGAACCGACTTCTTTCCATATATTGCTCTTTTGTTTCCCCCTCCCAATAGTTATTCATTGCTTTTTCGTGCATAGTAGGGGCAGGAAAACCTGGAGAAAACATCATATGCCAATTTATGTGCGCCTGGTTATGCCCATATTCAGCCATTAAGTTCCAGCTTATAGCTTTCTTCTTCAGTGCTGCTTTATATGTATAGGTATATCTTGAGATAAGTCCGTCATTGTACTCCCAACTATTCCACTTACTATTAGGATTGTAAGTAGAGATCGGTTCCCCATTCTCATTTAGTTCATAAGGTTTATAATGTTTTGTTTGATCAAAGAAATACTCCTCATCACTTATATTAACTATCTCATACTTATTAAAGATATCAACATCGTGAGGATTCTCTCTTAGTTTCTTTCCCCAATGCCTTTTGAGTCTTTTTCTTTCCGCTGCTTTATCTTTGCGGGTAAACTTAATATAAGGCTCGAAATCAGTATGCTCAAAATAAGGCATAAGAACATCCTGCAAATCATGTGTATAAGCAGGACCCACAACTAGAACACTGAATCTCATGTATTATTCCCCAAAGCAT
>SDBT01006379.1_pt1 | contig 19581 bp, 12 predicted proteins | sample 2277101 | NCBI WGS metagenome assembly SDBT01 (sample SAMN10404973, study PRJNA504765) | marine sediment metagenome | isolation source: marine sediment core GS10_PC15, 103 cmbsf | place: Arctic Ocean: Southern Knipovich Ridge | collected 2010 | reverse complement strand
CAGTTACCACTCCATTTGTTATTGTAACTGCTGGTTATAACCATTTTTTCATCCATTCCAGTGCAATTTCCTGCATCTCTTTCGAAAACATATGCGTTCGATCAAAGAACCTGCTTTCAATTTTGTCCGCAGCATTATTTAATCTGTAGATCTCAGCTATCTTTTCTGATGAAGCTTTCATCCCTTCAAGGGGAAACAGATCATCTTTCGAGCAGTGCTGCACCATAAGAGGTTTTGGAACCATTATAGATGCCACATCAGGAAAATCAAAATATTTGTAAAACCCGGGAATATAATTGATCCATGTATGAGTTAAAATATGGGCTTTTAACATCTGAGTATAACTCGACATAAAACCGACGATAACGGCACATTTTATTCTTTCATCCAATCCGCATAAATGGGTAGTCCTGAATCCGCCCATCGATAAACCCCAGCAGCCAATCCTTTCGGGATCAACTTCAGGGCGCGTGCATAGATAATCAATTGTCATTATATCATCCCATACTATTATTCCGGGCCAGGTTACACCTGCTAATGTCAGACTTTTTGCGACGGCAGTTTCTCCTTCAGCAGCTTTTCTGTCTAAATAATTTACCTCTTCCACAGTTAATTCCGAAATCGGTTTTCTCCCAAGTTCAATGTCTTCATCAAAAATCACCCTTCTCTCCCCGAAATAAAAAGCATCGATCGATATGACAACATAGCCGCTTTTAACAAGAGCAATGGAATCACTCTGGCCGCCATAATTCTCCTTTTTGTAATTCAAAACTGATGGATGTTCGTCTTCATATTCAACGACCTTCTCCTTGCCAAATTGATAAAAACCACCATGTGAATGCAGATCGATAACTGCTGGCAATTTACCTTTCACGTTTTTAGGGATCAAAACATACGCCGGAACTCTGAATATAGGAGACGTATTGAAATAGACCTTCTCCCGGATATAATCCCCTTTATCAATCCTTTCTACAACTTCGGGATTGAAATCCACATTTTCGGGCTTATAATGAAGAAGCGCAAAGAATTTCTCCCTGGTTATTTTTTTAAATTCTTCAATACTATTATATTTTCTGGTCAGAAATGAAAGAGAGAAATCGGATTTTTTTGCAAGAGCTTCCACAAAAGGGTAGAGATTTCCCGTCTCCGCACCTGTTGGTTTCAGTTCACTCATCATCCCAGTTTTATCAGTATGTAAATCACAGAATACTTTATTATTTGACAGAAACAGAAATCCCCCTGATATTCCGATCTCCTTTAGAAAATTTCTTCTCGTATTCATTTTCAATGGTTTCTTACTCTCATTCTATTCGCTTAACTCTAGTACCTTCAAGATTGAAATGGATATAGATTGACGCCTTGTACAACACGAGATATTGCACCATTGTCCGATGGATTATCCGGTTTCAGATTAAGATTTAATGATTTAAAAAAACCTAACATTTGTGCGGGAAGTATGCTTGCCAGAGTTAAAAAACATTCATCCAGGCTTTCATTATCCTCCCCAAGTATTATCTGCTCATCAACTGATATATCAGGTATTATATGCTCCATTACTCCAATACTTGCTATACCCGAATGACCGTTACTATTGGACTGTACAAGGTCTTTTTCGTACTGTTGTACATACGTGTTATTGGAAAAAAGATAAACCATAAGTGTATCTGATTCAATGACAGCTTTCGGACCATGGCGGAATCCCAAAAAAGAATCAAATTTGCAAATCACCTTGCCATTGGTAAGCTCCTGAAGTTTTAAATGGGATTCATGAGCAATTCCCTGAAAAATGCCTGATCCTAAAAACACAGCTCTTTTAAAATCAAGCTGTGCCGCTTTTTGAACAACCGACGCATAAACATTCAAAACTTTTGTTCCATAATCAGCCAGAATTCGGACATTTTCATTTTGCGAAGAAAATGCATCAAATCGCGATATTAGTATTCCTGTCAAAAGCATGGAAGTAAAACTCCCGGTCATCGCCAGGCTCTGATCATTTGATTCAGGGGGCAAAAAGAAGATAAAACTGTTTGATCCCCGGGTTTCAATGGCCAATATTCCATCAGGATTGCATGTAATAATCAAATGAAAAATATTCTTACAACATTCATTGGCTAATTCGACAGTTTTGATACTTTCCGGACTGTTCCCAGAACGCGCAAAAGAAATCAACAATGTTGGATCGGAAGAGTGTAAATAATGTTTCGGATGCGTTACAATATCAGTTGTCGCAATTGCGCGCACATTTAAACCGAGTTCTTTTTGAAACACTCCTTGCAGAACTTCACCAATAAACGCAGATGTGCCGGCGCCTGTAAATATTACCCGTAAATTTTTCTTTCTTAAAATGCTTTTAAGAAATTCATTTAATTCATTTCTAACCTTATCTAAATACATCCATGTATCAAGCCATAACTGGGGCTGACCGGCAATTTCCTTAGCCGTATTTATGGCTCCCAATTCCTGTAATTTGGTTTCATCAAAACCGGAAAAATTCATATTCATATTAACTCCTTTTATTTAATGATAATTAAAAAGTCATCTCCCGATTTTTCAATTTGCAGGAGACTATTTTCATTATTATAAAACCAAGTATCACCACCTGTTACCTGCTCAGGTTTTTTTTCTTTTTTAACATAAAAAATATAGTCATCCCGATCTTTGCCTTGTACTGTTAGTAGTCCTTTAACATCATCATAGCGGATTACAATATCTTTATATTCTGTACCATCTCCCAGTGGTTTATGGAATGTGTAAAGGCTTTTGTCTTTCGGGTAGATCAGGATCGTGTTTTTGCCCTTGTTTGAGGCATTGCCTATACCAGTAATATCATTAGAAATATCCATTGGAATTATGGCGCCTGCCCTAACGAAAATCGGGGCCTGCTTTAAGCTGTAAGTTTTTTCAAAACCCGTTCCGCCTTGAAAGATTTTATCTGTCCAGAAATCGATCCAGTCATCGCCATCAGGAAGGGTAATTTCTATTCTGTTTTTATCAGAAACAATAGCCTTAAAAAACAAGTCATTTCCCAGTTTATGACTAAACCGCTCTTTGGAAGTTTCTTTGAGTAGTGCCTCACCCTCAATATGTGCATCAACCAACGAGCTAAATATATATGGGATGAGTTGGTAATGCAGATTGACATAATAACGGTAGATTTCTGTTGTTTCTTCGTCATGGAACCAGGGAAGATGGTTAGTAAAGGCGCCATTCTCTCCCCCGTTGACCATGCTCGCGGTAAAGGCGCCAAATTGTGCATAGCGTATAAGTTGCGTCTTGGTTGATCGTGATTCATAAAATCCACCGATTTCACAAGCTAAAGCTCCAAATCCAGCTTGAGCAGACCGGTAGATGTTATCAATCTGTAATTTCAATCCGTCAAAATTACCTTCGAAGTCTCCGCTCCAACCCAAACTCAATTTGGATATCCTGGCAGCAAACTCACCCTGATGGGAATAGGGACGTGCCAGGATAATGCCCTGATTCTTCTTTGCTTGTGTATAGTCATACATGTGATCATAATAGTAATATTTAAAATCGCGGATGGGTATTTTCCCGACAGAGGTGATTACCGAATCACCAAAATAATGCTCACCCTGATCAACTTTCCATCCGGACACGCCTCCTTTATAAACCTTGTCCAGCAAGGAGTCCCACCATTTGACAGCTTTAGGATTGGTAAAATCCAGGTGCATGCCATCGCCTTTCCACCAAGTAGACTTCACTCCATCGTTGATTACGTAATTATGATCAAAAGCATATTCGTATGCCGGATGGAGGCCCACAGGCACATCACGTGCATTACTGTTGATACAGCCGGTCATCCAGAGGATCGTACGTACGCCCTGATCAGCCAAATCCTGAATCATTTTACCGACTTCAGGGTATTTGTCCTTGTTCCAATTAAAATCATTATAACTCAACGACCAGGGACTATCAATGATGATTGCCCCAACGGGAATGTGGTTCTCTTTGTATAGATTCACCAGTAATTCGGCAGCCCGCTGGGTGTTGATACTGTCTTCCCAAACCACATGTCCCAATGCCCATTTTGGGCAAATAGGTGGGTTGGGCTGAGCAAAAGTTCTGCAAGCAACAGATATCAGAATTAAGAAAAATATCCTGTATGGAAGAAACTTATTCATGTAAATACCTTTCGGGGAAAACCAGCAATTTATAAACAGGTAATATCTCAATAAAACTCTCATCTATATTACCTTTCTCATCCAGGATATCAGAGAACTCCAGGTTTAAATGAGTGGCCAAAAACCGGTAAGCAGCTGCCCTCTTGGAGAAACCATAATCGTGATCTTCGTCTGGAAGATGCACATTTTCCACTCTATCTGTTTTGTTGTAGAGCTCATATACACCTCGAATATACGGAAACTCAACGTCCGGGGTATTGGATGTCCAGTCACCTCCATCTGAAACTAATAGCATTGGCCTGGGTGCGGCCGTTGCAGCGATTTCCACATTATTGGTTTGGTGTTTACTGTCCTTATGAATGGGCATCCCGCTTTCACAAACACACCCTCCAAAAAAGTGTGCGGAAACCTGAACCACGGGCACCGAAACTGTAATTCTCTGATCAATAGCTGTCAATAAGAACGTTTGAGTACCTCCACCTGAAGAACCGGTCATTCCGATCCTTTCAGGATCCACATAATCCAAAGAAATTAAGTAATCTAATATTCTCGAACTATTAAAGAGTTGAATTTGCAGCGTCTTTTTGTCTTTGTGGTAAAATTGACCCCGAGTTTCGCCATAACCCACCATGTCGTAACCAAAAACAACGGCTCCCATTTTTGCCAGTGCTGCGCACCGCTTCTGAAAGTCGGGCCGGAACCTACCATAATTTCCAGGGTTATACGAATGGCCATGAGGGCATAAAATAACAGGAACTCTGGCTATGATAGTATCTGGTTTGTATAAGTTCCCTGTGATATATTTCCCATCAATTCCTTCAATGGCAATATTTTCAACCGTATAGCCGTCCATTTTTTTTATGTCCCAATGAACAATGGCATTAAATGGATTGTCCCTGTACTTGCTTAGCAGTCCGGGTAATTCAGCACCATTCAGGATTCCTTCAATAATCAGTTTCTTTCTTGCTTCCCACTCTTTTTTATTAGAATAAGTTGCTTTACATTTCGCCAATTGTATAACTGCTTCGGACTCCGTATAATAGTGGCCAACACACAAATCATTAGTTTGGGCTATACTTTGGGAACCGACAAATAAAAACAATAAAACAATTGTTTTATGAAAATTATTTTGATAGAATTTCATCCTTGTTTTATTATTTTAATAATATCAGTTTATTGGCTTCACCACATCTTCTACCGGCAATTGAACCGAATTGTATCCTGGAAAAATATACTCCACCTGATACAAACTGTCCGATTTGATCTCTGCCATCCCAGCGTACCCTATATGTTCCTGCATCCAGTTTTTCATCGACCAGTACACTTACCAATTTCCCCCGTATGTCGAAGATCGCCAGTGTTACATCACTCGTATTTGCTAATGAATATTGAATCGTGGTTTCAGAGTTAAATGGATTGGGATAGTTATGATGTAAGCTAAATCCCTCCGGTGGTGAAACCTGGCCATGTTCGTTTATGTGAGTCAATTCTTCCACGTATCCGAATACTTTAATCTCGCTGATCGTGACATCTGTCTGTGTTGCTGAATTGACTGTCAATTTTACATAACGAACCTTTTCCATTTCGAACTGCGAAGTGAGAATTTCCGAACCGGCAATCCCATGCTCCAGGAATGTCTCCAACCTTTCGACATCATTGCTGAGCACGGCATATTCACCACCTGCGGGTTTGCCTTCAATGACGTACTTATATTCTTCACTATTGAATTGTACAATCGACACACGATTAATATCGTATTCCATACCCAGGTCAATCTCAATCCATTGTGGCAACGAATTGGCCTTCCAACATACCTGTTTTTCTTCCGGTGCATCACGTTCTGTGCTGTATAATCCATCAACAGCATTTTGGGCTGGATATTCTGAATTGGTACCTGTTGATGTTTCAACAGATTTGTTTAACGCAACATTTCTATAATTACCCAGCGTTACCGTACCAACAGCCAGTGTATTCAGACCTACTGAATGTTCTGTAAATACAGGATCACCGTATTGATCATAGACACCACTGGGTAGATCTTCTTCGCCGGAGCCACAGTTTAATCTGAGAACAGATATGGCTACAGGCAATCCGTTTTCCGCAGTAATCGTCTTTAGATTACGTTCGATATTGCACCATGTGGAAAGTATGATGAGTTCTGCTCCCTTTTCCGCCAGAATCCTTGCAGGATCTGTGAACCAGAAATCCCAACAAATCAAAATGCCGATTCTGCCAACATCCAGATCAAATACTTCGTAACTGTCTCCGGGAGTTAAGGCTGCCTCTTCTGGGGGCAGGTTTACTTTTCGATATTTCCCAACATAATTGCCACTTCTATCAATCACAATTGTAGTGTTGTATAGATTTGAGCCAACTATTTCGAATACCTGAAAAATGATATTGATGTTATTTTCACTGGCAAATACCTTCATTGAATCGAGCACAACACTGTTATCCAGCTTCTGCGCATCTGCTGCATAGTTTCCGCCCTTAAAATATGCTTCCGGCAAAACCACAATATCCAGGTTGCGCTCACCAGCCTCGGCTATCAGAGGTGCCACATGATTAATTTTCATTGCCAGTGATAACGATGATTTATGCGTTCCTTCCATATTGACAGCCCCGATCTTTACATCGCGAGGCGAACCAATAAGAAATTGAATACTTGCCAATAGAAAAATCGACATGCATAATACTATGGATAGCTTTGCTTTCATTAGATTGTAATCTCTGTCATTTTGAGTTTTTGCCAATTAATGAGCAGGAATTGCCTTTACCAGCAGATGGTCATTAAACCCCACCTCCAGCTTTTCGCCGCCTTTTAACGTTGCTAAAACTCTGTCATTCACGTAGTCGGTGATGATATACTCTTTTTCTTCCAAACCTCTCAATTCAACCTCTCCGTCCCACTCTGTTGCATAGAATGCATAATAGAGGGCATCATCCTTTTTTATAACGTGGGTCTCAGGTTTATCGTAAACAATATCATACAGGTTCAGATATTCACCTGATGCAAGCCTGTGGTCTTTATAAACCTTAAGCCAGAGCTCGAAGTTTTCCCTTCTTCCCGGATCCATCCAGACCGGATATTTCTTCCCGAGAAATCCGTCGTCCGTTTCCACAGCCACGAACTTGGATCCGGGGATACCGCCTACACCGACCATTGAAGCGAAATTATTTATATTGTAGAATCTCTCAACATGGTCTCCGTAATAAGCAGCCCGGGGGCCCATTAGGGCTTTAATTGTCTTTCCCCTGTGGCGTATTTGCCATGTGCTGTTCGGGTCTGATGCCACCGGTTGATTGTAATAGGGCATTTTATAGAATGAAGGGAACATGCCGCATGGGCACATCTCCAGAATCGCCTGTGGTTTCAATCTCCTGGTCTCTTCACTGATAATTTTATAGAGTTCCGGCAGGGCTTCGAAAGATTCTTCCGTTGAACTATGATGGTGATCCGGCGCATAACATTCACCCATCGCATTGGTGATTTCAAAATCCATTTTAAATCCGTCATAACCCCACTTACCGATTACCAATTCCACTATCTCTTTATAATGGTCCTGGACTTCCGGAAGCGCTGGGCACAAAAATGCAGCTTCTCTTGCTACTTCAAACCGGTCAACAGTCACAACTTTCCCATGCTCGTCCTGTACAAACCATTCAGGATGCTTATCCATCAGGATTTTCCCGCCTACTCCCGGTGTCATCCAGAGTTTTACAGGATAGCCCTGCTCATGGAAAGTATTTATAAATTGTGCCACGTCTTCATCACCTCCAGGAAAAATCGAATGCTTTGGCACGAAATCCCCGTAACTTTCAAACCAACCGTCATCCACTGTTACCGTATTGAAATCAAGATCTCTTAGAGTGGGAATCATGCCTGTCATCTGCTTTTGTGTGAAATCAGGCCCTAATCCCCAGCCGCACCATATTGCGCCATAAACCGGATCCGAAGGTTCTATTTCAAGCATGTCAAAACCCCTGTCTGCCATAATCTCCGAATAGGCTCTTAACCCGTTAAAAAAATCACCCTCGTGTACGCCGATAACAGTTGGAATGGAGCTGTAGATTTCAGTACGGAATTCAATATCTCTCTTATATTCAATCCCAATATGTAAATAGCCATCTGCATCTACCTTTGCAGGAAGTGAGATCAGTGTCGGTTTCTCACGCAGGCTTCCAATATAAATGCCCGTTTCTTTATTCCAGACATCCAAAACGGGGAGACCACCGCCGGAATTGCACGTGGCCTCATCCTTTCCCATATAATTCTCAAAGGAGAGTGTATCTGTCACCGGGAGGATCCAGTCCGGACGTGACCTGTGGGAACCTCCCTGAAGAATCCAGAATGCACGTCTGTCATCATTTGAGCTCAACAAAGAAGCGTCCAGCTTAAAAGAATTGTTGACTTCCTTTTCTATATGCAGTCCGGCAGTTGAATTGACATTTCTATATTGAACACTTACCAGGCCGGCACCAGGAAATTTATAATACAAATCAATGAACAGTGTTTTTTCGATCAACGAGCATGATGGTCCTTCAGAGACACCAGTAATTTGCAGTCTTTTTCCCCTTCCAGAGTTGCCATGTATATCAGAAACTTCAATCTTTTCCGGATCGACAATGAAGTCTTTCACCGGCGTTCCGTTGATAACTATAAAATGAGGAGGATCTCCCTGGCTAACAACAGACAAAGATTTGTTGCCAGACTTCCGGTAAACATTGCATCTCATTTGATCATCAAACTCAAACCTGATCTCAGCATTTTCAAACAAAAAGTGTTTCCTGCTTCTTGAAAACTCAATCCTGTCCCCATTTTCGCATGAAAACAAAAAAACCGCTGATATCAAACAGAGTGCACATAATATCCCATTCCTATACATAATACTTCTGATAAGTTTCGCTCATTTGTAATCTTTCTCAATACCAGGAAACCATTGAACTGCATTTTCATAAAATACTTTATCCAGTATTTCTTTCGGTAAATTGAGTCCTTTGACTGTATAAGATGGTTCTGGCATAGGCATATCATCATAAATAATATTGCCCCATGGTATTTCATCTTCTGTTGCATAATACCTCAAAAACACTTCATTTCTATTTAAAATTCCCCATTTAGCTTCTTTAATATCCTCCGGAGTCATAGTGGCACTCGCCCCTCTGTCTGTGCCATACATTATCCGATCCTGATACCTGGTAAAGAAGTCCAGAACTTTCCCTCTTGCCTGCCACATGAAATACCGGGTTCTTCCTCCGATCTCGACCGCAAAATTGGGGTACTTTTCCAATCTGGTAATGATCTCGTCCACATCAAATTCCAGACTTCCAAGGTGTGCACCCACATGTCGGAGGTCAGGATGCCTGGCCAGTACATGATCTCTTGCCGCCATGATATCACTGTAGGAGGGAAGGTCCGGTTTGTCCCAGAAGCTGAACTCCGGGCGTTTGGCCCAGTAATTTCGGGGTGTCCCGTCCTTGGTTGTATAGGTGGGCATCCAGGCCTGAATGGGTTCTCCCATGTGTGTGATGAGTGTCTTTTCTTCTTTGGCAATAAATTCGTAAATGGGATCAAAAACAGGATCATCCATCTGCAGATATTCACCGTCATCGTTTATAAATCCCATACCGACTGCTTTCCACATTTTTACACCTACCGCCCCGTGTTCAAAATCATCTTTCAGCTGTTTTATCACCATTTCCGTCCAGCCGGGTTCATTCCTTGTTGAAACATCAAAGGTGGTCACCCATCCATAATATCGAGGCAATTGATTGTACAATTTTTTTGCAGTGTCGATTTGAGCCTGCATAGTTTCTGGATTTGTACCAATGGTACTGATCGTACAATACTTGTAATTCAGACTATCCAGCATATCCGTTAAAAACGGCTGCTCACTTTTTACATGAGTATGAATATCAATTTTCTTCATCTTCATCAGGTATTCCAGATTTGACGTGTTATTGCACGAAATCAATAAGGCGAACAATCCAAAACAAAAAACTGTTTTTGCTAATTTTTTCTGATGTTTCATGGTTTTTATCTCTTTATATTTTACTTATTTGAATCTCCGGTCTATTTTAGAAGTAGGATTTTTCCGGTTTCAGAATTTTCTTCAGAGCTAATTGTGAAAATGTAGTAGCCGCTGATCAGTTGTGATGCATCAAATCTCACTTCATTCAAACCGCCTGTGCACCAATCATTTATAAGGGTCGTTATATTCCGGCCCGTTAAATCAAAAATATCGATCCTGACCCTGCCGGCCTTGCGCTTATGAAACGAAATCGTAGTTGAACTGCTGAATGGATTCGGATAAGCGCGAGCTGACCTGATGTCATACATGTCATCTGAATCTGTTTCCTGGCTGAGCACTGTTGCAGTCTTGCCAAAAACTTCGAATTGTTCATCAAGCCATGTGAATTTTTGCTCGATCCAACTCTTCATGTAATTAATTTCTTCGCCGAATGTGTTAAAAACATATTTATTATTAATGGAAACACCAAGCACCTGCCATCGCTCAAAATTTCGAGTTTTGGCTTCATCCAAAATAAGTGCGTAACTATCTATTAAGTCATATAGATAATTATAACTGAAATGAGTCTGCCGTAATTCAAACCATCTTGTACTGTATGCTGCCATGAAATCAGGATCCAGCATCAGGCGTTTTGCCCAATTAATACGATACCAGAGTTCCGGATCATCTCCATATGGTTCCCTCAGCCACCAGACCGATGGCGACCAAGAAGTATAATATTTTGCATTTCCCATGCTTCTGTTATAGTCCCACCCGGGGCCCATACAAAGTTTTTCGTTCTTGTCTTTATAAAAAAACACACTATGGCTGAAAGCGTCTAATTGATTAAAACCTTCTGAAAGCAGCATATGGTCTATAAACGATGGCAGATCAATGTACTTTGAATACCCTTCGGAAGGATCATTAAATGAATCACTGTTTAATACAGTTTCAAATTCATTGAAATAATCTGCTATATAGCTATGCTGCTCTGTTGTTATATCTTCCGGTTTAGGATATTTAACAACAATTTCTTTATTCGATTGCGGCAATTTAAAATGAGTTTCGTCATCCTCTAAATCGCTGTTAACTATCATCTCGCATAGATAACCGCCGGTAATATCGCTCGCATCCGGGTTGGGAATATTAACACGGTTTTTATCTTTTTTGATTTTTTCAACAAATACATAAATCCCCATGTATTCTCCATTGAGTACAAGCTCACAAAACTGTGTTCTCGGGCTATACCAGCCCAGGTCTGCGGCAAGCCTGTACATAAGCACATTACGAATCAGAGTTTTATCGACATATGGAGCGTACAGGATCCAGTCGTTTTCCTCGGGCATCCCGAATATTGAAACATTATTATTTTCCCCGTCAGCATGGCGGGTCTCGATGCCATACTGTTTTTTAGGCCAGTTTAGCGATGAGGTTCCACGCAGTTCAATACCAATAGCACCATCGTATTCATTGAATGGATCCGTTAAATTATTTCTATTTTCCTCTCCATTATAAATGATTCCCATATGTGCTGTAACCTTAGGATCATCAGGAATATCCTGGCCACCCATATCAATAACTACTATAGGCAGATTTGAGGATTGAAAATCCACATTTTGTGCAATGCATGGAAAACCATGAAAAATACAGAAGGCTAAGACAAAGGTTAGTTTTACAGACATTATACGTAAATATTAATCCCTTCCACTTCCTTGCTACTCTATTAATACGATTGATTCCTGATTTACCCTTACACAATTACCGTTGTTCTAATTGTTTGGGCATTTGCACCATTGTCACTGGTCACATTTAGTGATTCTCTAACCGGATTTGGGTAAATACTTAAAACTGCTTATCTGCTTCGCTCATGTAGCTTTGGAAAAGCATTACTAACATACTGTATTTAAGTATATTATGAAATATTAATATTACATCAGGAAATGTTTAATGCCCAAGTTATCAGCCTGTTATGATTAGATTCATATCTAAAGCAGATAAGCAGTTACTTAAATTATCAGAACCTACTTCTATATCAAGTATCAATACGAAGAGATTACAATATCAAAACGATCGACTCCTATTTTACCCTGACTAAGGATTACTTATAAATCTAAAATAAGAACTTAAAAAAGTGATGTAATATGCTTATATTAAAGGTCTTCTTGGCATATTCCAGTCCTCTTTTGTCACCGGTTGAATAATGGTAGTCGGCCAAAGCCGGTATACGTTGCATTCTCATTGCAAGAAATCATTGAGATACATAATGATAACACTATGCCCAATTGAATAATTCTATTTTTCATTTGAATACTTTTCATGTAATCGGTACAATTTTAGCACATTAACCCAACTCCGGACCACTGATCAGGTATTGGTTTTCTATGATCCTCGGTAGGATTCACGGTGTTGTGGGAAATGACTTCCCTGCAAAGTGATTTAATAAACTCTTTTATCCTGTGAAACATCTTGAGTTCTGATTTCCAAAATCCCTCCAGGTTCTTTAGCACTCTTCACCAGATAAACAAATGAGTGTTCCATTTCTGAATTTACTTTTATCTCACCATTAATAATTGAAATGTCAATCTCTTCGTATTCAGTACCATCTCCAAGTGGATGGTAATACAGAAGGTGGCTTTCCTTGTCCGGATAGATTAAAAAGGTGATATTCCCCTCACAGGACTCATTACCTATTCCGGTAATATCATTGGTAATCTCCATGGGAATGATGGCTCCACTTCTAATAAACAAAGGCGCCTGGCTAATCTCATACTGCTTTGTAATCTTCGTCCCACCTTCAAAGATCTCATCTGTCCAGAAATCAATCCAGTTATTACCCTCTGGAAGGATGAATGAGACCAGACCAGAATCTGTTGTTATTGCCTTAAAGAAGATATCATTCCCAAGTTTATGACTCTCCTGATCAAAGGATACATCTTTCAGAAGAGAGCCTCCATAGAGATGAGCATCCACCAGCGTACTGAAAATATAGGGTCTTAGCTGGTAATGAAGCGTGGTAAAGTATCGGTAAATCTCAGTAGTCTCATCATCATGATACCAGGGCAAATGATTGGTAAATGCTCCATTTCCCCCACCATTTACCATGCATGCTGTCATCGACCCAAATTGTGTGTATCGAATAAGCTGCTGTTTGGTGGATCGACTCTCCTGAAAGCCACCAATCTCACATGCTAAAGCTCCAAAACCGGCCTTGGCCGAAGAATAAATATTATTGATCTGTAACTTCAAACCATCCCAATCCCCTTCAAAATCTCCGCACCATCCGAGGCTCAATTTGGAAATATTTGCTGCAAAGTCCCCCTGATGAGAAAATGGTCTGGCCATGATCATACCATCAGGGTTCTTTGATGTGGCGTAATCAAACATATGATCATAGTAATAGCCCTTAAATTTTCTAAGCGAGATTCTCCCAATGGAAGTGATCAGTGAATCTCCGAAAAAACGATTATCCTGACCGGCCACTCTGTTCTCCACCGTTAAACTTAAAGAGTCTCCGAAATAATATTCTCCCTGATCCACTTTCCAGCCCACCACTCCATCTCCAAAGACCTTATCAAGTTTACCATCCCACCATTTTGTCGCATCCGGATTTGTAAAATCGATATGCACGCCCTTCCCCTTCCACCATTCTGAAGGCTGATCCCTGTTTACAGTATATTTTTTTTCGATAACATAGTCGTAGTCCGGACTCTTCTCAACAGGTACATCTCTTGCTGTTAAATTTACACATCCGGTTAACCACAGCATGACCTTTATATTTTGCTCCCTGAAACTTCTTAGCATCTCTTCGGGTTCGGGGTACCTCGCTCTGTCCCAATTAAAGTCATTGTAGCTCTGCGACCACGGACTATCTATGATAATTCCGCCCACCGGGAGCTCATGTTCGACATATGACTGCACCAGTTTTTGAGCAGCCTCCTGAGTATTGATACTGTCTTCCCAAACCAGATGACCCAGGGCCCAGTAAGGTGTGATGGGCGGTTTCTCGATGGGAAGGGAATTGCAGGCAATAGTTAAAAGACTCATTGCAAAAAGGATCACCATCATCCCGGATCGGAAAAAGGTATTAAACACTTTCATAAGGGGGTTCATTATTATCATTTGCTTAATCATTTCTTTAACTTAGATTTTCCCATCCGATACTACTTTATACCCAGGTCAGCGGCTGTTCCCAGGATGTTGCTGGTTATTTGATGGTCGGCATCGGTAATTTCCGTAACGATCATGGGAGCATCAACACCTGCCTTGCGAAGTGCTTTAACCGCTTTTGGCAAATCAGTTTTTACCTTACCGGGCTGTATATGACGTTCGTTTCTTATGATTAATTCGGCCCCATAAAATCCTAAGTTTGCAACAACTTCGCCCAGATCGTCATAATGCAGAAGTTACTTTTAAAATTTTTCTTCTTGTGTAAATCATTGTTGAGAACATAACTATGAAACATCGCTTCTACTTAAATACTTCAGGAAACCATTGAAAAACATTATCATAATAGATCTTTCTCAATATTTCTTTATCAAATCCCAACCCCATATAGTCATGAGGTATTTTATGGTTGCTCATTTTTTCTTCAGTTGAGAAATACTTCCAATCATCTTTCCACTCCTGACTTAATTCACTTACCAGCCCTTCAAAGTCGCTATCATCCCTTATACCAAAGTCAGTTGCATACATGAGCCTGTTCTGATACTTCATGATGAAATTTCGGACTTCTGCTGTTTCCTGAACCTGGAAATGGCAAACACGTGCAGCCATATCGACAGCAAAATTTGGGTACTTCTCAAGCCTTCTTGCCAGCTCATCAACGCTCCATTCAAGACTGCCCAGATGAGCACCAACAACTCTGAGTTTCGGATGGTTTGCCAGCATATTGTCCCGGGCTTCTATCTGCGCCTCATATGAAGGATAATCAGGATGAGTATACATGTGGTATTCAGGGTGATTCCGATAGTAATTCCGGTCGCTGTTTACAGTCATTGAGTCAAGCGGGAGCCAGCAGTTCCTTGGCTCTCCGATATGGGCAACCAGCGTCTTATTATGATCGGCGATGTATTGAAGGATCGGATCAAAACGCGGATCATCGATCATGATAAAATTTCCCAGGCTATCACGAAAGGTCATCCCTATATCCTTCCACACTTTTACACCAATAGCGCCTTCTTCAAAATCTTTTTCCAGTAACCTGATCACTTCTTCCTGCCATCCCTGATCTTCAAATTTCTCCATCGAAAAGGTCGTGAGATAAGAAAAATCCTGAGGAAACTTTTTTCTTTGAATCTTAGCATAATTCAGTTGCTGGTCGATGTTCTCCCGGCTACCTGAGGTTGTACACAGCATAATAAACTTAAAATCCTCTTCAATAGCGAAGGGTAGTATTTCCTGGTTAGCAGTCCGGATATGTACATGCGCATCAATTCTAGGAAAATCCTCGTAACGTATTGGTTTATCTCCCGAACATGAATACACCAACAAAATAGTCCCTAAAAGTTGGGCAAAATGAAGCTTTCTTTGCATGGCAAATAAGAATTTATTCAATACCATAATCTGTTTCGGTTTTTTGCTTTTTCAATACTTCGGATGGTCTGATTAGCATCCTCAACGATCTGGAAATCAAACATACCCACACAGATAAAATCGGCTCCATTGTCAAAGGCATATTGAAAGCCATCTTCAGGATGAATGGCACCACCGGCAAGTATCTTAAATCCCACTACAGGCTTTTGGGCCTTTTGCACAAAATCTATCGTTTTTTCAGGAAACAGGCACCACATATTGTCGTGGAATTGATCATGATCAATATTTTCATTTGAACCCCATACAAAAGGATGGCGATTTACTTTTGGGTGAGCCGACCAGTATTGATCGTGATGCATGGTTTTAAAATAGAAATCAGGATCTATTCCTGCCTCATCACAGGCAATTAATGCCTGAATCGAATGCGCTCCAAGACCAACCGGATAGCCCTGTCGCTTTATATAGTCTACACATTTCATCACCACATCGATCTCTCCATCGCGCACCCTATGGTCACATGCAGCTCCCTGAATTATAAGATAATCGACTCCAGAATCGATTGCCTGATCGACATGACCGAATATGTCCTTTTTTGTGGGTATTATTTCGGACATGGTTTGGAGATCGCTGCCAAAACGTTTCTTATAAGCATTTATTATAGGGAATTGCGTTACGAATATAGTTATGGTATTAATTCCAGCCTTTTCAGCCAGCATAAGAGTTTCAAATATTTTTTCTTTGCTGTTATAAGCTTTAAAAAGGGATGAAACATAAATCAGATCTCTGGCATGAGACCATCCTGAGATTAGATTGCCACCCATGATTAGGCGGCTAACCAGTTTTTCTCCTCCCAATTTGCCCTGTGGTATTTCTCCTTCAAGTTCATTCAGTGATTTCTGACTAAGGGCAATGGTACCACCGGTAAAAGCATTTAATTCATCTTTTTTACTCATAAATGCCCATGAAAATCCCCCCATGAAAGGAATGAAAGCAAGATGTTTCAATAAACTACGACGATTTTCCGATTGGTTGGTTTTAGTGACAGATAAATCGGGATTTTTATTATTACGGGTAGCAAAAAATGGCATTCGAAATTTCACCTTCTTTAATAGGTTCCAGAGACCGATATTTAAAGTTGATGGGAAGATCGCTAATATAACAAGTGATACCAGTTCAACCAGACCTTTGTTGACCAGCAAATCATTGCCATGAAGCGGAGGATAGGCGATGTAATAGAGGAACAGAAGTAAGATTCCTGAATATACCGCTATACGAGTAAAAATGCCCAGAAACAATCCAAGGCCGATCAGAATTAGTCCCCAGACATTCAGAAAATTCACTATCTCAAGTACGGCAGGCTGAGATGCCATATTCTGAAATAATTCCGATAACAAACCATGAGAACCTATAAGAAAACTTTCTGCTGACCACTCACCCGTCAACTTTACCAGGCCTTCATTAAGAAGATGCCAGCCAATGATAATACGCAATACAATAAGAGCCCACTGCTGAACATTGCTCAACAGAGAATTTTCCGGTTTTGTTTTTGCATACATATATCAGTATGTTATAATCAGAAAATACAATTTCATTTAACTCCTTTCAGAAATCGGTTAGCAAGAACATCCAACTCTTTAATCTGGTTTTCATTGAGTCCATTTTCAACATCTCTTTCCATTAAATCTTTTGCTTTTTCTTCTGCAATCTCAGTAAGGGTCTTACTTCCAAGATCTTTCCAATGATCACGTACCTTGCGAAACAGAATATTAGGCTGAAACAATTCATCCTGAAATCTTTCCATTGTATGGTATTCTCCCAGAAATGATCCAGAAATGCCAACCTCTCTTGTCAATTCAACCGCGAGTGTATCTTCATTGACTGTAACACCTCGCAAGTATCTTTTTACATAAGAAATAATCTCGTCATCAATGACAGCTTGTGCAGGTGAAAATGCCATCTCCGATTCCAATTGCCCCACCCCCCAGATATTGGACACACCACTTTGCAGATGAGAAAAGAATCCTCCCATTTTCTCCAGAGATGCCTGAGCATCTGTACACATAGATTCAGTTGAAACCCAACTTGCTGAGGGGATATCATAGAAACGCCCCATCATGGCTGACATTTGAGCAAAAAGATGGTTCTCGGGACCGCCAGTAACTGCAATACTATTTCTCATATCAAAAGTATGAGCCAATCCAAGATTGAAAACGACGGGACGTCCGGGCTCAAGTATTTGATTGATAACAATGCCAGCTAGAATTTCAGCAGTTCCAACAGCAGCAGAGCCAGCCAGGGTAACCGGGCCCGAAACGCCTGCCATTGGCTCACCATTAATTGTTGCCGGTATGCCATAACCTGCGGAACTACTGAATATTTCAAGAGCTAAGTTAGTCCACCGTAGTGGACCATGTGCTGTAAACCCAATACTGAACCAGGGATACTCACCCACAACTTTTTTCATCTCTACCATCATCTCAGAGCCTTCAGGTGTAAAACAAAGTGCACGTATATGTTTGTGGGTATTCTTAGCCATGATATTTAATCCAACCACATCGCTGGCTCTTGGCGGCACATCATCCATGGCAAATCCAAAAACGCCATCCACATTGTCGAGCTGTTGAAGCAATCGGGAAATTTGTGCCATGTCATTTGAAGTAAATGGCCGTCCCGTTTCATTTTCTACCATTTTTAATCCAGGTACAGACCATATTTCTGCTTCACCATTAGCACTTACTGTTTTGCCATTTCCATTTCTGTCAGCAAAAACAAATTCTTTAGGACAACGGGCCAGTTTTTCGTTAATGAGTGCTTCAGGGAATCTGATGGTTCTGTTGGATTTACCTTCTTTAGCACCTGCTTTCAGTAGTATTTTACATATTCCGTGATGATCTAATTGAATACCGGGATTTTCGAGCAATTCTAAAGCCGCATGATGGATTCTTGAGGCGGTGTCATGTTCTTTACTATTATTCATTCACAAGATCTGAAATATTGATTTTTCTCGTTATTCAATTATTTTAATTTTTCCGAGCTGATACCAACCGTCGTCTCCTCTTCCTTCAATGGCAAGTTTTACCCTGGGTTCATAATTCCAACGGTCAACAATTGAAACCTGAACATCATAGGTGCCAGCTGGAATATCTGAGGGTATGAACACTGAATTGTCGTATACATTATCGCCAGGCAACCACTCTTTGATATCCGCATCAGTTGGCAATACTGAAACAATATCCTCCATTTTCAGGCGTATGGCAAAAGTGAAATCCTTATAGCAAGGCGCCACTCCTTTGTTTTCCCACCAGGATTTGAAAGCGAGCTTGCCATTTTTCTTTACTTCATTAGGATAGAGGAATCGTTTTAAAACAAATCTGTATCCCATCTTCCTTAACCAGTCATCCACCAGATCTTTCCATTCGCCTGGAACCGGGGAAGATTTGGCATTAAAGGACGAGATATGCCATTTCAGTGTTTCGTTGAAAATATACCTTACATCATCCCTGTCATAGCCTTCCCTCTCTTTCCATCTGCCGAATGTTCCGCATATTTCAAAACTTAGGGGTGAAGTCTTCCAGGCATCCTTTACACCATAATCTATGATGTCAAGAGGATAAAAATCATACATATGAGTAAAGCCATTTTCATCAGCTGCCCAGAATCCGAGATCACCAATACAATCAACCCTCCATCCCACCGGGATTTGCGAATTCGCATACATATTGGTTTTCTTATCCATAAGCAGTGCAATCAGCGGTGTCTTCCTGAAAACATCAGTATAAGAATTTACAAGGGCTTCCATTGTATGCTGACTCAGGAATATAGAACCTTCACCCTCTCCCCAGGCACCGACGATGGCCAGATCCACAGCCTCCAGATCGGGGTGACCATCATATCTT
>SDBT01006378.1_pt1 | contig 19581 bp, 12 predicted proteins | sample 2277101 | NCBI WGS metagenome assembly SDBT01 (sample SAMN10404973, study PRJNA504765) | marine sediment metagenome | isolation source: marine sediment core GS10_PC15, 103 cmbsf | place: Arctic Ocean: Southern Knipovich Ridge | collected 2010 | reverse complement strand
ACAGAGGGGCGAGAAAAAGTCAAGAGAGAAAAAACAGAAAAATTAGTAATGAAATAAGATTTTTTGAAAAAATCTAATTTTATTGTATTTTTTACTTGACTAAACTAAAACAATCTTTCAATCCTGGATAATTCGTGAAACAGCTGCTACCTTATCATTCTCTTTAATATTAACAAGTTTTACACCAGCCGCGCTTTTTCCCAAAACAGAAACAGTCTTTGCCTTTAGTTTAATAATCATCCCTCTGGCTGTGATAATGACAAAACCGTCCTTTTTTGAAATAGAAAGCACAACAACGGCTTTCCCCATTTTTTTATTTTCTTTAATATATATCTGCCCCTTTGTACCTCTGCCGTGTGGAGAGAAATTATCAAAACTAACCCGTTTCCCATATCCATTCTCTGTAACAACAAGGATGTCTGCGTTTTCTATAACCTTTATAACCCCGCAGACATAATCTCCTTTTTTCAGTCTTATTGCCGTAACACCCCGTGCTGTCCTTCCCATAGTCCTTATAGAGCTCTCCTTCAGCCTGAGGGCATTTCCCAGAGCTGTTGCAATAAGTATCTCCCTATTCCCATCCGTTACGACAGCCTCAATTACCCCGTCATCTTGTCCCAGGGTAATCGCGATTATTCCAGACTTTCTAACATTTTGAAAATCGGATACACTTGCTTTTTTGATAAAACCGTTCCTGGTTAAAAAAAGAATAAACTCTTCTCTACTGCCTCCCCTGAGAGCAACGTATGTAGCAATATATTCATCCTCTCTAAGCTGTAATACTAACTTTATGCTCTGTCCCTTTGAATTTCTCGCCACATTTATTATCTCATGGACCTTTACTGAATAGGCCTTCCCCCTGTTGCTTATAAACAGGATTGTATCATGTGTAGACGCAACAAACATCTGTTCAATAAAATCATCCTCTTTCAGCGATGAAGTTGTGACCCCCATTCCTCCCCGTATCTGATGTTTAAACGCGGATATTGGAGTTCTCTTAATAAACCCATTATGGGAAATAGTAACAACAACATCTTCTTCAACGATCAGGTCTTTAAGATCGACCTCTTTTTCCTCTTCTATGATCGTTGTCCGCCTTTCATCACCGAACTTCCTGGAAATATCCTTAAGCTCTTTTATTATCCGCTCTAAAATGTTTTTCCTGGTTTTCAGTAACTCCCTTAATTCAGCAATAAGTTTGATCAGGGCATCATACTCTTTTCTAATCTTTTCCCTCTCCAATCCTGTAAGACGTGCAAGCCGCATATCAAGAATCGCATCGGTCTGTACCTTTGTAAAAGCGAATCGTTCCATAAGCCTGTCTGCAGCATCTTTTGGAGTCTTGGACGAGCGTATTATCTTTATAATCTCATCAATATGATCAAGGGCCTTTATAAATCCTTCAAGAATATGCGCTCTGCTTTCAGCTTTTTCTAATTCAAATTTCGTTCTTCTCTTAACAATCTCTTCCCTGTGGGATATATAGCATTGAATCATCTGCTTTATATCCATCACAACCGGTTTCATGTTATCCAGGGCAAGAAGATTTATTCCAAAGGTCACCTCCAGAGACGTCATCTTGAAAAGCTGATTCATTATAACACGAGGGTTCACGTCTCTCTTTAGCTCGATAACAATACGGGTCCCGTCCTTATCAGATTCATCTCTCAGATCTGAAACACCATCCAGTCTTTTTTCTTTTGCATGAATCGCAATACTCTGTATCAACCTTGATTTGTTAACCTGGTATGGTATCTCATTTACAACAAGCGACTCTCTTCCGCCTTTCATACTTTCGATACTAACCCGTGCGCGAAGTTTTATCTGGCCGTTCCCGGTTTCATATGCCTGCCTGATACCGGACTTCCCGGTTATTATACCTCCTGTAGGAAAATCGGGGCCCGGCATGATTTTGATAATCTGGTTTATGGAAATATCAGGTTTCTGAATTACTGAAATAACGGCATTTATGACTTCCACCAGATTATGAGGCGGAATATTTGTCGCCATTCCAACTGCGATTCCGCTCGAGCCGTTTACTAAAAGGTTGGGATAAACAGACGGCAGCACAGACGGTTCTTTCAATGTATCATCGAAATTTAGAACAAAATCAACAGTATTTTTATCAATATCTGCGATGAGTGCTTCTGCTAAACGCTGCATACGCACTTCCGTATATCTCATGGCAGCGGGTGAATCTCCGTCTATGGATCCAAAATTGCCCTGTCCCTCAACAAGGGGATATCTAAGAGAAAATTCCTGGGCCATACGCACAAGTGCATCATAAATAGACTGGTCGCCGTGAGGGTGATATTTTCCCAGTACATCGCCGACGACCCGCGCGCTCTTCTTCAAAGGTTTATCAGGGGTCAGCCCCAGCTCATTCATATCGTATATAATTCTTCTGTGGACAGGTTTCAGGCCGTCTCTAACATCGGGGAGAGCTCTGCTTACAATAACGCTCATTGCATAAGTGAGATATGAGCTCTTCATCTCATCTTCAATAAATGTCTTTACTATTTTCTCTTTTACTGGCAATTCAGGCTGTCCCCTAACATATAATATGGTTCTTTAAACGCGGTATTTAATCTAAGCATCAATATTTTTTACATACTGCGCGTACTTCTCGATAAACTGTCTTCTGGGAGCGACAGAATCCCCCATCAGAATTGAAAATATGTCATCAGCTTCAACGGCATCCTCAGAAGTTATCTGTATAAGAGTCCGCTTGTCGGGATTCATTGTTGTTTCCCAAAGCTGGTCAGGGTTCATCTCCCCGAGCCCCTTATACCTCTGGATCACGGCTCCATGCCCCCCAAGCTTCTTTACAAGACGTTTTTTTTCTTCTTCAGAATACGCATAGTTTATCTGACTCTTCTTTGATATTTTATATAGAGGTGAGCAGGCAATATAAATATGGCCCTTTTCGATCAATTCAGCCATATATCTGAAAAAGAATGTAAGTAGAAGGGTTCTAATGTGAGAGCCATCCACATCGGCATCTGCCATAATAATTATCTTTCCATACCTGAGTTTTGCAATATCAAAGGTATCACCTATTCCGGTTCCCAATGTGCTGATGATCGGCTGAAGTTTTTCATTGCTTAAAACCTTATCAAGCCTGGTCTTCTCTACATTCAGCATTTTACCCCATAGAGGGAGTATTGCCTGAAAGGTCCTGTCCCGCCCCTGTTTGGCACTTCCCCCCGCACTGTCTCCTTCCACAATATAAACCTCACATTTATCCGGTTCTTTAAGGGAACAATCCGCTAACTTTCCCGGCAGGGAATCACTCAATAGGGCATTTCTTCTCCTTGTGAGCTCACGCGCATTTCTGGCTGCTTCCCTGGCCTTCGCGGATTGTATACATTTTTCAATGATTTTCTTTGCAATCAGCGGATTTCGGTCAAAATAATCAGATAGACGTTCATAAACAATGGACTCTACAATGCCCTTAACTTCGCTGTTACCGAGTTTTGCCTTTGTCTGCCCTTCAAACTGAGGATTACGCAGTTTGACGCTTATTACAGCAGTAAGCCCTTCTCTCACATCATCCCCAACAAGGGACAGCTTATTCTTTATTTTATTACTTCTCTTTATGAAATCATTAATCGTCCTTGTCAGCCCCGATTTAAATCCGATTAAATGGGTACCGCCTTCAATTGTATTAACATTATTGACAAAGGCAAATATATTTTCTGTATACTTTTCGTTATATTCTATAGCGATTTCTGCTTCGAATTCCTCCTTCTTGTCCTCAAAATATATTGGTTCCTTATGCAGCGTTGTTTTTGCCCTGTTAATATATTTTACAAAGGAACTTATTCCTCCATCAAACCTGAATTTATGTTCTTTAATATCTTCTTTATTCCTTTGGTCTATTATTTCTATACAAACTCCCTTGTTTAAAAAAGCCAGCTCTCTAAGTCTCGTTGATAGTGTGTCGAAATTAAAATTTATGTCTTTAAAAACCTTTTTATCGGGTTTAAAATAAACTTTTGTCCCTGATTTACTGCAGTCATTTCCAACATAGACATCACTCTCGGGGATGCCTCTTCGATATTGCTGTGTATGTACTTTTCCATCTCTGCATATAACCACCTCTAGCCACTCGGACAGCGCGTTTACAACCGAAACTCCTACACCATGAAGGCCACCGGAAATTCTATAGGACTTATTATCAAACTTCCCACCGGCGTTTAATTTCGTCATGACGACTTCAAGCGCGGATATTTTTTCTCCCGGATGGATGCCAACGGGAATTCCCCGTCCGTCATCTATCACTTCAATTTTATTACCTTTATGAATTATGATACTGATGTTTTTACAGAATCCCGCGAGTGCTTCATCAATGGCGTTGTCGATGACCTCATAGACAAGATGGTGCAATCCATCCAGGCTGGTTGATCCGATATACATACTCGGTCTTTTTCTTACATGTTCAATTCCATCCAGTACCTGGATACTCTCAGCACTATATTGTTCAGTCAAAGAGTCCCCTCCCCTTTATTGCTTTTAATTCATTATCTTTAAATACTTTAACTTTAATATAATAATTAAATCGGATTTCTCAAAGTTAAATAATAACCGGTAAAGAAATCCGGCCCGGGTTTAAAGTGTGTAAAATATTATCTTACACCACCGTTTCTCATTGCCAGGGAAATGAGAAATTTCTTCATAATAAATCTAAGCTCATCCTCGTTTATATCCTGAACCATACGGTCAATATTATTGATAGTTTTCAGGGTTATCTCTTTCGGTTTTGCAGCATTTGATTCTCTTTTCCTATCCTTTTTCCTGATAACCCCTGTTTTGAATTTAACCCTGGAAATAAGCGGGGTTCTTAATACACTGTTAAGTTTGTCAACAAGCTCTTTTTCCCGTAATGACAGTTCGTTAGCGAGAACGGTCGAATCTGTGCTGATAAATAATGTTTTATTCTTTATAAAAACCGTTTTTGTATGTTGTTTTATGTAATTATCCACAACAGTGTCCCATGCCTTTAATGCCTCCTGCGATTTAATCCTGTAAGCAATATATTCATTTTTTGAAAGATATAAATCCAATACATCTCTTATTCTGTAAAAGTCCCTGCCTTTTTCCATGAAATATTTCCCTTATTAGTTATATGAAACACCAGATCACAGGAAAAAATTTCCGGTAATTTAATTCTTTCCGTTGTTGTGATAATTTTCTGTCCTTCTTTATTTAAAAGCTTTAACACCTTTTCCGTATTTTTCATGTCCAGTTCAAGCAGAATATCATCGATGAGATGAATAGGTATCACATTTTTTATTTTTGCGTAGTATGCGGCCTGCGCCTGTTTTAATATAATAGAAGAAAGCCTCGCTTCTCCGACAGAACCGAAATACCGCATTTCAAATTTACTGTCCATAAATAAAAAGTCGTCTCTATGAGGACCGTAAACAGACTGTCTCAAGTTAATTTCATGTTCCGCGTTTTTTATCAGCTTTTCTCCGAAAACTCCTTTTATGTCCGAAAGACTCTCCTTTTCCTTTAAAGACCCTATATTGGATTTATAAAAGAGCCTGAATGGAAAAAGGAGATCGCCAATCTCTTCTAAGGATATGTCAATAAATGAATTTATAAAACGAATTAACAAGACTCTTTTTTCAATAATGTACGACCCGTTTTCTATGAGCTGATCATTCCATGTGAAAAGAAGGTCTCTATCTATACGAATGTTATCCTTCAAATACTTATTCTTCTGCCTGAGCACATTTAAATACACCCTGATTCTGCGAAAGTAAAGTGGATCAACTGTAGAAAGAATCAGGTCTAAAAAATTCCTCCTTAAATATGGAGGTCCTGTTATTAGATAGATATCTTCGAAGAAATAGAGAACACAGTATACATGCCCAATGATGCTCGAAATTCTTTTTTCAGGTATACCGTTTATTGAAAGATGCTTTTTTTCTTCTGAATACTCTATACTTATCTCAAAGTCGTTGTTTTCATTCGAAAACTGTCCAATTACATTGTAACAACCTGTTTCCCATTGCTTGATCTTATTATCAGCTGCAGATCTAAATGATTTGGATGTGGAAAGCATATATATTGCTTCAATAAGATTCGTCTTACCCTCTCCATTGTCGCCAAGAATCAGATTGACACCCTGTGAAAAGGAAATGTTTATTTCTCTGTAGTTCCTGAAATTTTTTAAATATAGTGATTCTAAATACAATAATCATCACCTTTAAGAAATCTGATGCTGGTTTTATTAAAATGTAAGGGATTTTATATATTATACCAGGCTGATTGAAAATTAATATGATTGTCTATATGTTTATCTTCATCGGCATTATCAGATTTAAATAATTTTCTTCACCTTCACCCTTTATTGTCAGAACTCTTTCCGAATTTTCAAAATCTATTTTTATGGTTTCCGGCCCTATCTCTTTTAAACAATCCATGAGGTAGTGGTAATTCAACGCAATATCAATATCCTCTCCGGCATACTCAATTTGTATTTCCTCAACCGCTCCTCCCAATGCAGGATCCTTGGATGATATCAGAAGCCTCCCTTTTAAAATACTGAGCTTTATTTGATTAAAGCTTTCATCAACAAGAACAGAAACTCTTTTTATTGCATTATAGAGAAGCTCTCTATCTGCAATAAAGTAATTTTCCCTCTGATCTGGAATTATTTTTTTATAATCGGGAAACTTGCCTTCAATCAAATTCGATGTAAGATAAATATTATCATAACAAAAAAATATCTGGTTTTTACTGAACCCCATTTGAATGGTTTTGTTTTCAAAGGGGTATTTCATTATCTCAATAAGCACAATTTTTGGAATTATGACTCCACCGTGAGGTAAATTAAATGCTTCTTCAGAGATTTCAAGGACTTCAAGATTATTTGATATTAAAGATAACCTTTTACCGTCAGTGGCAACCATATTAATCTTATTATCAAATTTTTCAAGAAAAACCCCTGTTAATGAATACTTATTCTCATCGCTTGAAATTGAACAGATCACTCTTTTAATCATGTCTTGAAATACTTCTGCTTTTAACTTAATATACTCACCGTCAGGTACTGTTCTAATCTCCGGAAAATCTTCCTTTGAAACCCCTGCAATAACAAATTTAGCATTTATCTCATCACTGGTGCTTTTTATGGTTAATCGATTATATTCATCAGTATAAAGGTTGACATCATCGTCCGGTAATTCTCTTATAATACTTAACAATTTTTTACCGTTGACAGCCAGTGCCCCTGCTTCTGAGATATCTCCGGTTTCGTTAATTTTTATTCCAGTTTCAAGGTTTGATGAATTAAGGGACATATTATCATCCTCTGTATTCAGAAGGACGTTGGATAGAATAGGGACTGTTGTTTTTGAGCTCGCTATTGCGTCTGTATATGTAAGATATTTTAAAAGTTTTTGTTTTGAGATAGTGATGTTCATCTTATGTTCCTTATTATATATAAATTTAATACAGTAGTAGTAGTAGTGCAGTTAAAATTGTGAATATATGACTTAAATATGTTTACTATCATAGATTACAGCTGAAATTTAAATGTTGATAAGTCGCAGGTTATCAACACCGGAATAAGGACTGTGGATAAAAGCCCTTTTATTAAGATTTAACTAACAACCTGTACACAGTTTTTATTCAGAAAAATGCCCTTTAGTAACAGCCTTTGAACATTTAATTAACTGCTATTTTTAGTTTTTCTAATGGTCATCTTCTATTTCTTTTGTAATTCGGTCGACTTTTAACCTGAATGAATCGTCACTATCAAATTGGTTCTCAATCTTTGATATAGCATGAATGACAGTTGAATGATCCTTTCCACCGAACTCATTACCTATTTCAGTAGTAGAGTAGTTGGTGAGCTTTCTTGAGAGATACATTGCAACCTGCCGTGGAAGGGCAATGTTTCTTGATCTTTTCTTACTCTTCATATCTGAAAAGCTGATATTAAATGAATTTGCGACTTTTTTTTGGATAAGATCTATTGAAATATCTTCTATGCTTTTAACAGAGATCATATCTTTGAGTGCCTTTTTTGCCAGGTTGATTGTGAGTTCTTCATGTACCAGATCATGATAGGCGTAGAGCTTGTACAGGGCAGATTCTAATTCTCTAATATTCCAGGTAAAATTTTCAGCAATAAACCGTACTACTTCTTCCGGGACAACATAAGATTCTTCCTGTATTTTCTGTCTTAGAATTGACTCCCTCATTTCGATATTCGGAGGTTGAATATCCGCGGTGAGGCCCCACTCAAATCTGCTTCGCAGTCGATCTTCGAGCTTTCGAAGTTCCTTCGGCGGCCTGTCGCTTGTGAACACCATCTGCTTTTTCGAAGCATAAAGTGTGTTAAATGTATGAAAAAGTTCCTCCATAGTGCCTTCTTTTCCCTGTATCGAATGTACATCATCGATTAGTAAGAGATCGGCTTTCCTGTACTTAATCCTGAAGCTGTTCATTGTACCTTTTTGAATAGAAGTAATATAATCGTTAATAAAACTCTCGCCGGTTATGTACAGGATTTTCATTTCTTCAAACTTATCGACAATCGTGTGGCCAATTGCATGTAAAAGATGGGTTTTCCCCAGCCCTACTCCACCGTATACAAAAAAAGGATTCCAGTACTTTCCCGGGTTTTCAGATATTTTCTTGGCAGCAGCAGCGGCAAGGTCATTACTACCGCCTACAACAAACTTTTCAAATATATATTTAGGATTGAACAGGGCCTTCCTCGCGTTGATTTTTTGTACCCTTTTAGGGCTGTGTGTCCGGATACCTGGTTCCTGCTTGAGATCCGATGAATGGTCCACCGTAAAAATCAGCTCAATATTGCTTCCCGCAAGTTCCTTCATCTTATTTTTTATTAATTTTAAATATCTTTCAGATATTATATCCTTGACGAATTTGGAAGGGACTGAAACTGTGATACTTTTTTTATCTGAAGAGATATACTTAATTTGATTGAGCCAGGTATTATATTCCTGATATGACAGCTCAAGTGATATCTGGTTCAGGGTTTCATTCCATATTTTGTCCTGCATAAGCAATTCCGTGTTCTATTTATTTTAGGATTCTTCAACTCAGTGTTGTGTAATAAATTATTAAATTATCCACAGGTTTTTCACAGGCAGTTGTCCAATATATGCCTTGATTAGTTATAATTATATATAAAGAAAGCGTAAAATCATATAAATTATTATAATGGAACCGTTTTAACGCTATAATTATTGTTATACAAGCAATTAACCGTTTTAGGGATTATTCAATTGCATCTTATTTAATATATTGTTGCATAAATGATGAAAAATCAATAAGTTATAAAGATATTCCCGGTAAACATGAATGTTATTAACAGCTTATTAACAGTCTGGTTTCTCAACCCGCATGATAAATGTATTCTAATGTTCGATATTTTACCCAATTATTAGATTATAATCAACGAAAAGTTTAAAAAAATGAATTTCTTGACTAAGAAAAAAGTATTTTTATTGTTTAAAATACTGGTATTTTGTACCAGAAATTATTACTTTAAAATTAATAATCAGGTGAAAACCATCGTGCAGGAAATAATATTTAATCGAGATTGGCAAGTTTACTTGTCTGTCTATTTAAAGCAGTAAGGGTAGAAACAGGTGAATTTTACAGAGGATTATATTTTATGAAAAGAACCTATCAACCAAGTAATATAAAAAGAAATAGGAAATTTGGGTTTCGAAAAAGAATGAGTACAAAAAGCGGCAGAATTATATTGAAAAGAAGAAGACAGAAAGGCAGGAAAAGATTAACCGCAGCTGATGAAGTATAGATTTCCTTATCAGGAATGTTTTATTATATTTATACATCAACAGGCGTTGCTGTATTGCAGCTATTAAGAGATAAAACCATAGATACAATCATTTATTAATGAATGATGGGGAATACATACTAACACATTGTTGACAAAGAAGAAAAGGGAGAAATGCTTTAGAAAGGAGAGGGTAAGAAAGAGAGAGGATTTTTTTCGGTTAAATCATCAAGGTTCAAGGTATCATTCTAAACAATATTCTATAATTGTTGTAAAAAACAATTTGGATTATTTGAGACTGGCAATATCTATTAAAAGGTCTGTGGGAAATGCTGTTGTTAGAAATTATGAAAAACGGTTATGCAGAGAAATTTTTCGAAAGGAAAAGAGTGGGTTCAATAATGGTTATGATATACTCATAATTGTCAGACAGCCAACCGAAAGATTTATAAAAAGCGGCAGCTTGCTTAGAAATTTATTTGTTCGATCGATGGATTAAATTCTCTTTCTTGTGATTATACCAGTTCATGGGTATTGAAAAAAAGAAAGAGGTAATGAAAACAGGCCTGAAAAACGTCTCTGTTTTAGTTATTAAAATTTACCAGATAGCAATATCCCCTCTTTTTCCACCCTCCTGCATTTATACTCCCACATGCTCTAGCTATGCTATAACCGCTCTCCAGAAGTATGGGCTGTTAAAGGGTGGGTTTATGGCGGCAAAAAGAATTGTGCGGTGTACGCCGTTTCACAAAGGTGGGATTGATCCTGTAAAATAGTGTGATAATTTTGCTCTGCTGCTGTCTAAAAAGCTTAATCTACATAATGGGATAAAAAAATGGATAAAAATACAGTTATTGCGATTGTTATCATTCTTTTTATTGTTTTGGCTTTTCAGTTTTTATATGTGAGACCGAGAGTCCAGCAGAGAACTGAAGAGGCAAACCGGATGATTTTTGAAGAAAAAGAAAGGGAGGAAGAAGAAAAGAGAATAGAAGAAGAAAAAAAGAGGGAAGAAGCCGAAACTAAAAAACAGGAAATTATCTTATCCGATGAGGAAGCGGAAGAGAAGATCATTTCCATTGATACAAGTAACTATTCCATAGAAATATCGACTGCAGGCGCATCAATCATAAGCTTTAAATTGAAGAATTACCTGGATCGAAACGGAGCTCCCGTTGAGCTTGTTGAATATGACGAGGAAGATATTCTTCCCTTTGAGGTCCATTTTGATAGGTTAAGGAATGTTACCTTTGGCGACAGAACCCTCTATCATGTTGAAATGATTTCTGATACAGCTTACCTATTCTATAGGGATTTTAAAGATCAAAACGGAAATCTTTTCCGTTTTTCAAAGAGCTATTTCTTCATGGATGGAGAATACGTATTCGATTTGAAGGTAAAGGTAACCGCCCTTGAAGAGGGAGATCTTTATATTAATAATGACAATATATCCTATACCCTTGTCTGGGGGCCTGTACTCGGGCCAATTAGTGTGATAAGAAACAGGTATAATATTACGACCCAGGGGTATAATGAGAGCGGTAAGTTTAAAAAAGTTTTAAGGGGGGCCGGCGGATGCTCTATAAGGAGAAGTGAAACCAAATATATTGAAATTTCAAGAATTCTTGACTGGATTGGTGTTACAAACAGATATTTTTTCATTGCTGTGATTCCTGACCAGAAGGATTATATTTTTTCTTTTGATCAGCGGACACAGGGAAAATACTATTTCGGTGTATCCCATGTTTATTTTCGAGGAATAGAGTTTGAAGATAATTTCAGAATTTATACGGGGCCAAAAGACAGGACGATTCTGAAGAAGTATGGAAATAATTTTGAGTCAGTAAAAAGCGCAAGGATCCTGAAACCTATAGTTATTTTTTTAGAGCTCATAATTAAATTTTTCTACCGTTTTACAAATAGTTACGGCCTCTCAATTATATTAATGACCATTTTGATCAAAATTATCCTTCACCCTCTTACCCGGAAGAGTTTTCAATCTATGAGAAGGATGAGCTCGCTCCAGCCGAAAATAGCTGAAATTAAAGCAAAATATAAGAATAATCCCCAGCAGGTGAATAAGGAGACTCAGGCCCTATATAAGAGAGAGAAAGTAAACCCGATGGGCGGGTGTTTACCCATGCTTCTTCAGCTGCCGATATTTTATGCGCTTTATACGCTTCTGTCCGGGATGGTTGAACTTAGAAATGCATCTTTTCTCTGGATCAAGGATCTATCGGTACCCGATACAGTCGCGACTGTTAAAATGGCAGTACCTCTTCTTGGTTATAGAATAGCCGAACAGGGGTTTACCGATATCAATATCCTGCCCTTTGTAATGACTGCAACGACTCTTCTTCAGTCAAAGTTGACTTCCGGAAATCAAACGGGCCAGCAGGGAAAAATGATGACCTATATGTTTCCGCTCATGTTTTTCTTTATTTTCTGGAATATGCCCTCGGGGCTTGTGCTTTACTGGACGATTCAGAATATACTTACTATTGGACAGCAGTATCTCATTGATTATAAATTGAAAAAGAAGAAGGCCGTTCCCGTGATGTCTCATAGCAAAAAGAAATAAACGATAGGAGTTTACAGAAATGGAACGTGTACTCTGCTATTTGAGTGGAGGGTGTTAGTCCGGAGCTGATTGAAAGGTATAATGTCGTTTTTTTGGAGGTAAGATATGGTAATAAGGGAGTATGAAGGTAGAACAGAAAGAGAGGCAGTTAAGAGGGCTGTTGAAGATCTGGGTGTAAGCGGTGACAAACTGAAAATTGAGGTTATTACTGAAAAATCAAAATTTTTCAGTTTTGGGAGTACGGTCAAAATTAGAGTATATCTTGAAGACATTGAAGATACAGTTTCTAATAAAGTGGGAAAATTCCTTCAGGGTATGTTTCAAACGATTGGAGTGGATATCTCCATACAAACCATCGAAGAGACCGATAAACTTTATGTTGAGATAATTTCCGACAGCGCAGGTATAATTATTGGCAAGAGAGGCAAAACACTTGAAGCACTGCAGCTTATCACGAACATAATCGTCAACAAAGATAAGGAAAAGTGGATAAAAGTGATTCTTGACATTGAAAACTATAGAGACAAGAGAGAAAACACACTGACAGACCTCGCGGTAAAGGTTGCGGGCAAGGTAAAGAAAACCGGGAAATTTCAAATTCTTGAACCAATGAACCCTTTTGAAAGAAGGATAATTCATATGGCTTTACAGGATGATCCCCGGATTTTTACAAAAAGCGAAGGGGCCGGTAATCTGAAAAAGGTCAAAATATATTTAAGAAGACGCAAAGATTAATTAACCCGGCGTTCATTTACGGCCAAGAGTCCATACACAGCTGCCCAGAACCCATAAACATCTTCTCCCGCGTTCCGGTCAAACACAATCCCGGCATTACAATCAACGGAATTCCGTCCCCGGGAGGACCGTGAAGCTGATTGAAAGTTAATTTAGTTGTAAATTATACGAGGAAAAATTCGGGAACAGGTAATTTACGGGCAGGAGAAGGCATGAACATAGAAAGTTATGGTGTAATTGTTGTAGGTGCCGGGCATGCCGGCTGTGAGGCGGCACTTGCCTGTTCGCGGATGGGGGTTCGGACACTGCTTATCACGATTAATATGGATACTGTGGCGCAGATGTCGTGTAACCCGGCCATCGGTGGTCTTGCGAAAGGACAGCTTGTCCGCGAAATTGATGCCCTGGGCGGGGAAATGGCAAAGGTAATAGATAAGCACGGAATACAGTTTCGCTTGCTCAATACAAACAAAGGTCCCGCGGTACAGGCGCCAAGGGCACAGGCCGATAAAAAGGGTTACCAGTTTGAAATGAAGCATATAATAGAGATGCAGCCGAATATAGAGCTTAAACAGGATATGGTGAGTGAGGTGCTGGCGGAAAGAAAAAAGGTATACGGTATAAGAACACAGAGGGGAAATGTGTTTCATGCAAAAAAGGTAATATTGACTACCGGAACGTTTCTCAGGGGGCTGATTCATATCGGCAGATTTACCGAGCACGCGGGCAGGATAGGTGAACTGTCAGCAGAACAGTTGAGCCTGAGCCTGACCCGCCTGGGGTTTCCGCTAGGAAGATTGAAAACGGGGACACCTGCACGGGTCAACAGGAAAAGTATAAATTTTGATACACTTATTAAACAGGAGGGAGATGAAAATCCCGTCCCATTCTCATACTCCACCGGGAGGATTGAAAACAGGAAGGTTCCCTGCTACATCGCCTACACAAACAAAAATACACATGATATTATAATGAATAATATTACCTTATCGCCTCTTTATTCCGGGCAGATCAAAGGGATAGGGCCCAGGTATTGCCCTTCTATTGAAGATAAAGTCGTGCGTTTTTCAGATAAAGACAGGCATCAAATTTTTGTTGAGCCCGAAGGATTAAATACCGAGGAGACGTACCTTAACGGCATCTCTTCAAGCCTGCCGCAGGAGATTCAAAGGAAATTTTTAAGAACTATCAAAGGGTTTGAGGAAATAGAAATAATGAAGCCCGGTTATGCTGTAGAGTATGATTTTGTTCCGCCGACTGAACTGAAAGCAACCCTTGAGACCAGGAATATACAGGGTTTATATCTGGCCGGACAGATAAACGGCACCAGCGGATATGAAGAAGCAGCCGCTCAGGGGCTTATGGCGGGTATTAACGCGGTTTGTGCGATCAGGAGTGAACCTCCCTTGATTCTGGATAGATCTGAGGCCTATATTGCGGTTCTTATTGATGATCTGATCACAAAGGGGACTAAAGAGCCGTACAGACTCTTCACGTCAAGTGCTGAATACAGGCTCAATTTACGCCATGATAACGCGGATTTGCGTCTTGCTGAATACGGCCACAGGGTCGGCCTGCTCATAGAGGCCGATTACATCCGGGCAAGAGAAAGAAAATTGATGTATAATGAACTTCTGGTAAAGCTCAGGGAGAAAAAAAAGAAAGGGAAGAGCTATTTTACGCTGCTCAAACAGAAGGATGTCACTATTAATCATCTCGCGGAAGCGGATGATGAATTAAGTAATTATTCTCAATCTGTTATCAGATCCGTTGAAATTGAGGTTAAATACAGCGGTTACATAGCGCGTCAGAATGAAAAGATTGAGCAGTTTAAGAAAATGGAAAATTTGCGTATACCAGAAAATATAGCTTACCCCAATATCGAAGGGATCTCCAGCGAAGCCAGGGAAAAACTTGCCTTGATTCAGCCCGCCTCCCTGGGACAGGCTTCGAGAGTATCGGGTGTTAAACCGGCGGATATTACAAACCTTATGTACTACATCCGCAGGGTATATTCGGATACCGGGAAAAAGGCCTTCTGATGCCGCTCATGAAAGGTGAAAGAGATTTACTGTCTTATGGTCTTTATGCCCTTGGCATAGAGGTTAATCAGAAAATAATGGACCGGTTTTCGCTCTTTATTGAGGAACTTTTTCTATGGAACAGCAAAACAAACCTTGTTGGAACATCCAGTAGAAGAGAGGTTATTATCCGGCACATCTTTGATTCCCTTTCAGTGTATAATTTATTAAAAAATAGAAAAGGGTCGATACTTGATGTAGGCGCAGGGGCCGGGTTTCCCTCAATTCCGCTGGCAATTGTGGATGATACCCTCTCAATCTACGCGGTAGAAAGAAGGGCAAGGAGAGCATCATTTTTAAAAAATGCTGCTGTACTCCTGAAAATTGGCAACTTTTCCGTGCTGGAATGCGACATAAGAGATGTGAAGGGCCTGTTTGATACTATTCTTGCGAGGGGTGTGGCAGAGCTGGCGCGCCTGTACGATTTTTCAAAAGGTTTAATGAAGGAGAGATCAATGATAATTGCTTTCAAAGGGAAGATAACGGAGATTGAGAAAGAGGTGGCGAGGCTGAAGGGCAAGGCAGCGGATAACAGGGAAATTAATCTGCGTGTTCAAAAAGTGAAAGTTCCCTGTCTGGATGAAGAAGAGAGAAATATCGTTATTATTGAAACAAAGTAACCGGAACAGATTACCAACCCCCTTATCCTGTAATTTTAAATCCATATTGACATGAAATTATTTATGTAATACTCTTATATCTGCTGATAACATTTTAATTTCTCTTTAAAGAAGGTAATAATGAAAAGCTTAAAAGATATTGAAAAAAAATCATACCTCTCACTGGAAGATCTTTTAAAATTGGAGGATTTCATTCACAGCACAGGCTACATGACTCCGGAAAAGGCCCGGAAAGAGGTGGAGTGGTTTACAGTTGAGCTTGGTATTGATGAATACTATTTCAAAACAACAGACATTAATGATATCGCGAAACATCTTATTGCCATCAGCGCTTCAGAGCTTATTGCAAAGTATGGTGGTGAGGGAGTGGGTATACAGATCATCAATGAACGACAGGACAGGGCGCTTTATATTATAGAAGATGAGTCTTCGAAAACCGAGGAAATAGAGAAGAGAATTGAAAAAAAGTATTCAATGTATCAGCTTGAAAGCTACAGGACGAAGAAAAAGACCCATAACCATTATTTAAGGCTCTACATAGTTAAAAAAGCTGTTTTCAAGAGGAGAGAAAAAAAGGAAAAACCAACCTTCGAGCATGCCGCCAATAGGGAGCTTCTGGAAAAATCGGCTCCTGAAACAGTAACCCGTTATAAAGAGGCGTGGGAATCGATGAAAAACAGGGAATCTCCGTATATTTCAATATCGGATAAACCTGAAACCGGCGAGACACGTGTCATGGTTGGTATTCATGGAGAGTCGACAAAGCAGTTCCTCAATAATTTTTCCCATTTAATCAACAATTACAACATCTATTCGAACAGAAAATACAGGGAAACTTTTTCAGACCGTAAGAGAATTAACACTTTCTATTTTAACAAATTTGACAGGGAAACCGTTGAGGAGTTTTCAAGGGACCTGAACGCTGTCGTCATGCTGCCTGTAAATCCTATCACCAGTCTCTTCCTTGATGAGATATTCTCCTCTCAGAAAACGATGTATGCGGTATCCGCGGCTTCGTTTGCGCATCAGTTTTTGACAGTCCTTACTGAGGAGTATCTTTCCCTGAACAGGGCGCTGAAGGACCAGCCTGAGGCTAAGGGGATCCTTGATAACATGAAGATGAGATTGATAAAGGATACCTTTTCTGAATCAAGGATCGCGCAGGCTGTTAAGGAGCACCACGATATCGTTTCCCTGATCTATAATCATTTTGAGAGCAAACTTCACCCGAAAAAGGCGGAAAATAATCTTGAAAATCTGGAAGAAAATATAATCACTAAAATTGAAGCCGATGTCCCGTCAGTTAAGGATAGAACGATTCTCAGGTATTTCATCACCTTTAATAAGATGATTTTAAAAACCAATTTCTTCATGAGAGATAAAACCTGTATGGCATACCGCCTGGACCCTGCTTTTCTGAATAAAATAGACTTTCCGGAGAAACCTTTCGGCCTGTTTTTCTTTGTCGGGAGAGTGTTTATCGGGTTTCACATACGGTTCAGGGATATTGCGAGGGGGGGAATAAGAATTGTAAAATCAAGAAATCTGACCCTGTATGAGAACAATCTTGACACGATCTTTCTGGAAAACTACAACCTGGCTTTAACCCAGCAGGCAAAGAACAAAGACATTCCGGAGGGAGGTTCAAAGGGAACCATTCTGCTCAATCCCCAGGACCAGAATGAGGAAGAGAGGGCATTCAAGAGCTACATTGACGGCATGGTAGACCTTATAATGCCGAATGAAGAAGTCCTGGACCTCTGCTGTAAGGATGAAATTCTCTTCCTTGGCCCTGATGAGAGAACAGCAGAGCTCATGAAATGGGCCGCTCTCTACGCAAAGAGAAGAAATTATCCTTTCTGGAAGGCTTTTACCACAGGAAAGACTCCCCGTATTGGAGGGATTCCCCACGATATGCACGGCATGACAACCGCAGGCGTACATGAATACGTGCTGGGTGTTCTGGAAAAATTGCACATGAGAGAAGAAAAGATTGTCAAGATCCAGACCGGCGGTCCTGATGGTGACCTTGGGAGTAACGAAATTTTAATATCAAAGGATAAAACGATTGCGATCGTTGACGGGAGCGGGGTTCTTTATGATCCTGACGGAATAAACAGGGAAGAGCTTTTCAGACTTGCAAAGAAGAGGGTTATGGTTGAGGAGTTCGATAAATCGCACCTTTCAAAGAAGGGCTTTTTTGTGTCTATCAACGATAAAGAAGTAACACTGCCGGACGGCACCCTGGTCCATAACGGGGAGGAGTTCAGGAATAAGTTTCATCTGCATCCCCTCGCAAAAGCGGATCTTTTTATACCATGCGGAGGCAGGCCGGCTGCGGTAAACATTAATAACTGGCAGAAACTCTTTAACGAAAGAGGAAAGCCGAAATTCAGGATTATTATTGAAGGGGCGAACCTCTTCATAACTGAAGAGGCAAGACTAAGGCTTGAAGAGCACGGAATTATTGTAATAAAGGATGCGTCCGCCAATAAAGGCGGGGTGACATCATCCTCCTTTGAGGTTTTTACCTCCCTGGCACTCAGCGGCGATGAGTTTAAAAAGCACCTGACAGTTGTTGATGGAAAGGTCCCGGCTTTCAGGGAGGCATATATTGATGAAATAATTCAGATCATTAAGAAAAATGCCCGTTTGGAGTTTAATCTCCTCTGGGACGAGCATGAACGAAAAGGTACTCCCTTCACAAAGCTGACAAACATGGTGAGCAGTAAGATAAACAGACTCACAGACGCTGTTTTTACCTCAAGTCTTCATCAAAATATAAATTTAAGAAGAAAGGTCGTTTCAGAGTACGCACCGAAACCGCTTCTTGACCTCGTCGGGATAGAGAATATTCTGAAAAGAGTACCCGAAAATTATCTGTGTTCAATAGTCTCCACTAAAATTGCCACAGATTTCGTTTATACCAGGGGCATTGAAACAAATGAAATCGATTTTTACAATTATCTGAGAGAGCTTTGCTGAAAGTAAAGTAAATCAATAATAAGATTATATACCCGAACATATTCTTTTAAAAAAAAACATGCAGTGCGTCCGGTTCTCCAGGTGTTTCAAGGCTGTTGTCTTGTCGGTACAATAAAAGGTTTTCTATGTCCAATAAAGGGTAAGTTGTTGTTCAATAAGTGAGTTTTTTTTAATAGCCCTTTCTTCAAGTTTTCCCTATCGGGAGACATTTCATTGAATATTTCATATTTTTACAATTTCAGGAACTAGTATCAACTTTTCATTTGACTATAAGTCGTTAATAATGTACATTCTTACTGGTAAGACAAATATATTCAAGGAGTTGAAAATGGCAACTTTAGCAACAACAAAGATGTCTTCCAAAGGCCAAGTTGTTATACCTGAAGAAATTCGCAAGCGGCTTGGCTTGAAGGCTGGCTCCCAATTCATTGTTGTAGGGGATAAGGATGTAGTGATCCTCAAGGCAATTTCCGCACCTTTAATTGAAGAATTCGACGAGTTTATTGCTGAAGCACGTCGACAAGCTAAACAGGCCGGTATAAAAAGTGCAGACATCACAAATGCAATTGCTAAAGTACGAGGAAATGATTGAAAATAGTACTCGATACTAATGTGTTCATTTCGGGTGTTTTCTTCAGCGGTCCACCATATCACATTCTTAAATCCTGGCGTGATGGTAAAGTTCAATTGGTGGTCTCTAAGGAAATACTTGAGGAATACCAGCGGGTGGGAGAAATTTTGGCGGAACGATTTTCAGAAGTTAATCTTGATCCAATCATTGAGTTGATC
>SDBT01006377.1_pt1 | contig 19582 bp, 14 predicted proteins | sample 2277101 | NCBI WGS metagenome assembly SDBT01 (sample SAMN10404973, study PRJNA504765) | marine sediment metagenome | isolation source: marine sediment core GS10_PC15, 103 cmbsf | place: Arctic Ocean: Southern Knipovich Ridge | collected 2010 | reverse complement strand
ACGATCTTCCCTGCATACATCACAGCCACCACGTCGGCAGTTTCTGCAACTACAGCCAGGTCGTGGGTTATCAGCATAATGCTCAGGCCTTCATCCCGGCGAAGCTGGGTGAGCAGGTCGAGAATCTGAGCTTGTATCGTCACGTCCAGTGCGGTGGTTGGCTCGTCGGCTATCAGTAGCTGCGGGTTGCAAGACAGGGCCATGGCAATCATTATCCGCTGCCGCATACCCCCCGAAAGCTGGTGGGGATACTCGTTAAACCGCGCTGCCGGGTCGGGGATGCCAACCTTGACGAGCATGTCGATGCTCAATTGTCGCGCCTGGGAGTGGGGGAGTTTCTGGTGCAGGCGGACGGCTTCTACTATCTGGGCCCCGCAGGTGAAGACGGGGTTCAGCGAACTCATCGGCTCCTGGAAGATCATGGAAATCTTCGAACCGCGGACTTGGCGCATCTGCTTTTGGGATGCTTCCAGCAGGTCGTGTCCGGCGAATTCGATTACCGATGGATTTCCCTCAGCCAGTTCAGGCCGGCGGGCCAACTGCCGCTTGGAAGTAATGATCGCCGGCGGCATCTGTAGCAGTTGGAGTATCGAAAATGCTGTGACGCTCTTGCCGCATCCGCTCTCACCGACCATGGCGAAAATCTGTGCCGGTTCAATTTTGAAACTTACATCGTCTACTGCGCGTACGAGCCCCTCTTCTGTATCGAAGTACGTTCGCAGATGGCTGACTTTCAGCAATGTCTGGTGATTACTCATACGTTACGCAGTTTCGGATCCAGTGCGTCCCTCAGCCGGTCGCCGAATATATTCCAGGCCAGGACAATAATGAACATGGCTACGACGGCTGCCGAAATCTCCCACCACCGGCCTACTACCAGGTCCATTCTCGCCTGAGAGATCATTTTGCCCCAACTGGGCATGTCCTTGACGCCAAGATTCAGGTAGCTCAGGAAAACCTCAGCCATAATCGCCCCGACAAACCCCAGCGAGAAAGTAATGATCCCGATATGGAATACATTGGGGATAATGTGCCGGATCACGATCGGGAAGCTTCGCCTGCCCGCAGCCCGAGCGGCGAGAACGTAATCCAGCTCTCGCAGTTTCATCGTCTCAGCCCTTACGAGCCGGCAGGTGCCTATCCAACTGGAAATCGCCAGCACGATGTACATACCCGACATGCCCTCGCCCAGATCCATCTCAGCCCACGAATCCTCAAACAGGATTTTGTCGGTAAAGGCGAACTTGATCGCTATCAGCCGGATAAGGCTTGGCACTGCCAGCATCGTAGTGTAAAGCCAGACGATAACGTCGTCGATCCGCCCGCCGTAATAGCCGGCGATTGCGCCGATAATCATTCCCGCAGGTACTGCCAGCAGATTACTAACCACCGCTACGCTCATTGAAACATGAACGCCCAGCATTGTTTTTTGAAGTACCGATCGGCCAAGGGCATCTGTTCCCAGCGGCTGGGCCAATGACGGGGCGGCATTAATATTGTCGTAATCCTGGGTTGATTTCCAATCGCTGAAAATAAACGGTGCAACTACCGCAATGGCTGCATAGATGCAGATAACGATAAAGCAGATCACCGCAGCTCGGTCTTGCCTCAGCCGGCGGAACGCGTCCGAAAGTAGGCTCTTGCCTGCCCGGCTGGCTAGATCGATCGGTTCGGTTGTCTTGGGTGTGTTATCCACTACCGAGACCTCATTTATTGCAGTCGAATCCGCGGGTCGAAGACAGCGTAAAGAATGTCGGTGATCAGCAGGCCGCTGACGTAAATCAAGGCGGTCAGGAAAGTCAGCCCCGTGATAATCGGCAAATCGCGAGTATAGACGCTCGATAACATCAGGTCGCCAAGACCGTTGATGCCGAAAAAGCGTTCGAGCAGCAGGCTGCCCATAATCAGAAACGGTATTGCCAATACCAGGTTCGTAAGGATAGGCAGCATGCAGTTTTTCAGTACATGAACGAAAAGGATCGATGGCAGGGATACGCCCTTGGCCCGGGCTGTCCTGACGTAGTCCTGATGGATCTGGTCAAGGATAATCGTTCGGTAAAAACGAACCGACCCGCCAAGCCCGGCGATCACGGCGATTGCAACCGGCAGGTAGATGTTTGAGTTTGGATCCGTACCCCAGGCCGCCTCGGGCTTGATCTGGAACATTACCCACTGGCCGAGGATCATGTAGGCCAGGAACGGGAAGCACATCCCCAGGACGCTTATAAAAACGCCCGCGCGGTCAATCCATGTATTGCGGTAGTAGGCGACGAAGCAGCTTATTACCATCGCCGATAGCCACCCCGCAGCCAGCGCAGGGACCGTTATCGCCAGAGAATAAGGCGCTTTTTGAGCGATGATATCCGTCAGTTCCTCATCTGTGTTGAAGCTTTTGCCCTGGAAAGTGACGGTATCTTTCATGAAGTGAAAAAACTGTGTATCCCAGAAAGCTTTGGTCCAGACTTGATAGCGGGCATCTGGGTTGCTCATTCTGGGTTTATCGAGGCCATGTTTTTCAAGCCAGGCCTGTCGTTGCTCTGGCCCGGCCTTCTGGCTGACGTAAGAGGCAGTGACATCCTTAGCGATTACGTGGAACAGCAAGAACGTAAGCAGCATAACACCTGCTATGGTGAATATCGCCTGAGCCAGTCTTCGCAGAATGAAAGATCCCACGTCCGTTTTACCTTCCAGTCAGTTTTTTTCGCATTTCGTGATCGATGCGAGTGTATTTGCTGAACCCATAACCTATAGGATGCCGTTTGACGTTTTTAACCCAATCATAGTAGAGCACGAAGCCGGTCGGCTCGGACAGTGCCAGGACGGGGCTGTCTTCGTTGACCATCCGGATCATTTCAGCGTAGATAGCAGTCCGCTCGGGCGTATCGGCCATGGTCCTGATCTGCTCGTAGAGCTTATCGAATTCGGGATTCGAGTAGTTCGAGTTGTTCGTCCCTGCGGCGATATTGCCTGTGTAATACAACTGCAGGAAATTTTCCGCATCTGGGTAATCAGCATGCCAGCCCATCGAGTATATCTGGGTTTGCTTGTTATGAACCTTCTGCTGGAGAGTAGGCCAGTCGTTGAATGCTATCTTCAGTTCAATGCCGACCTTGTCGAACTGGTGTTTGATAAATTCGGTTTGGATAACGATTGTGGGAGAATCCCCGCCTACGTCCAGGCGGAGCGATGGAATTTCGCCGTTTTCCAGCAAGCCGGCAGCAGCAAGTTCTTCCTTGGCCTGGACGAGTTTGGCTTTGGCGGCTTCGACGTCGAGGTGGAAGTATGGCCCAGGTCCAGCCTCTTGGAAACCCTTGAAAGAACTTGGCACAATACTCTTGGCCCGTATGCCCCGGCCGTTGAAAAGCACGTTAATGTAGTTTTCGACATCGAAGGCCAGGCAAAGCCCTTGCCTCAGCGATTTACTGGCGACGAAGATCGGGTCTTCCATGTTAAAAACGAGCCAGTAGACCACTGGAGAAGAGTATGTTTTAAGGTAGATATTTTGCTTGGCCCACTTTTCGGTTAGCGATTTTCCGGGCGTGATTACCTGAGCAAACGTTTCTTTGGGTATGCCGGTAGCGTCGGTCTGCCTGGAAAGGAACCGCATCCACGCTGAATAGCTCTCGGCTACATAGTCGTAATGCAGGACGTCGATAAAGGGGACCTGCTTGCCGGCATCATCCAGCAGGCCGGCTTCGGCGTCGCCGGGTGCCCCTTCGGTTGGGTAGAAGTCCGGCCTGAAGTCCGGGTTACGCTGAAGGACAATCTGACTCTTCCGCTGGAACGTCTTGAGTATGTAAGGGCCAGTACCGATAACCTGCTGGGCTTCGCGGAACTCGGTGGTCCGTTTTTCGAGAGGAATGGTCCTTCGCCCGCCGAAACCGTCGTCTTCGCTGGCCAGCCAATAATCGACAGCCTCATGGGCGATTGGCGAGTAAAGGTGCATTGCCAATATGTAGATGAACTGCGGGAAGGGCTCTGCCAGGCGAATTTCCAGGGTATGTTCGTCAATGGCCCTTATGCCCTCGACATCCAGCTCATACCGGCTGAAATCGCCGGCTGGGTATTGCTTTGTCTTTTGACGGTAGTCGTCCAGCCCAGCAATTCGCCCTCTGATCAAAGTCCATGCAAGATCGGCTAGGACGTGATAGTCAGCTATCCGCTTGAAGCCAAATACAAAGTCATCAGCAGTGAGGGTGCGTGTCTTGTAAGTCCCGTCGGCATTGGTTCCGAAGCAGGGATTCCGTTGGAATTTGATACCGGGTTTGATTCGGATCGTATAAGTCAGCCCGTCTGTCGTTTCGGGCATTGCCTCGGCGAGAAGGGGGATTACCTCGGGTGGTCTCTTGAGGTAGTGATAGCCGTACAGGCTCTCGTAGATATTGCCCTGGATTGATGAGGAGGTTACATCTCCACAAGTGGCGGGGTCTATCGATTTAACGGGAGATACATAGCTGTCGTAGCGCACGACGAAGCCCTGGGCATCGTACCTGGCCCTGAGGCCACCTTCAGGCAACCAGAGCATCGGTAAGAGGATAACCCCCACCGTAACGGGCAAGGCCAGTATGTAGAGCCATCTCATAAGGTAATCAGTAACCTCGCGGAATATGGCTGGTTAATTGCCGTTCTCGGTTTCGTCGGCTGGAGTAATTTCCGGGGCCTTGGGTATTGTTACGCCCTCGGCCTCGAGTTCCTCGATCCAGGCCAGGACCCCGTACTGCCGGCCTGTTGCAAGATCCTTCCAGCCGCGAGGGGCAGATGCACGGTCGGGAATCGAAGTGTCGGTCAATGTCTTGGCCAGGTAGTCCCGATCGCCCTTGGTTATGCTATTTAGGGCCTGCTCGCAGCTTCTAAGAAGAAGCGTGTTGGCTTCGATCTTAGTGTTAGCGTCGTCTTTGGTCAGGCCCGTAGCCCGCTCAGCCACTCGCATCGCAGCCTCGTAAGCCTGTGCGGAACTCCAGGCGACATCTATAATCATTTGCAGGTATTTGGTTCGTTGGGCTGGGTCGTCTGATAGAAGATCCCAACTGTTTGCGATAGCGCTTGTTGCCCGACGGAAGCTCTCGGACATCTCCCAGTCGCCATATCGCACCTGGTTGGATTGGTTGAGCCAATTGCTCGCCAGGACCGTAAGAGCTTCTCGCCTGGCCCGGTCGTATTTATCCTTGTTTACGCCCTCGGGGGCAGAGGGGGGGAAGTTGATCGCCTCAAAAACCACTCGTATTACCAGGGAGGACTTTTCCTGGGTGACCGCATTGGCCATCGCAGCCAGCATTTTATCAGTCGGCTTGGCCGAGCCTGTTGCCAGGATTGCCATTCGTGCCTCAGAATAGCCTCGCCAGCCCAAAAATCGCACAGCCTCATTATTGTTATGGCTGATCATCTTCTCGAAATTTTCCTGGCCCGAAGCTGCCGACATTTCCGCAAGCGCCATAGCTACGTTGATTTGCTTGAGAAGGTCGCCAGAATCCAGCAGCGGGGCGACGATCTCAAAAGCTTGCCTTGCCACGGCATTTTTGAACTGGATGCTATCGTAATAATTGTAAGCTGCTATGAGTCCGTCCCTCCCGGCCAGGACGTAAGCCTGCTTCCGGTCACCTTCAGCGTCCGTTATTACCTTGGCATGATAGTTCAGCAGGGCGTCGATCTGTTGAATACTTGTGGGTGACAGCCCTGCGGTTAGCTCGATTGATGGTATCTCCAGCGTCGGAACCTGGTCCAGCGTCGGAGCCTGGGCCAGTGCCAGCCCGGGCCCACCAAGCAGCGCCAGGAAAACACTGACGACACACAAGCAGATGCTCGTTTTATTATGCATGAAACTTTCCTGCTCTTTCTAAATGGGCCTACAGCATGGCCAAATCGATGGTAGGACGCTTAACAGGTGGTGTCAAGAGCCAACTGCACCCCCTTGCAGCTTGACCGTTCGGGTCGAGTCCAGCTATCATCTTGGGGAGCTTGGCTCTTGGCTCGTTGGTTTGTTCGTCAAGTTATTATGGTGTAATGGCAGGAGATTTTATGAAGTCACAAATTCCGCCCAGCCCGGCAGTCCAAAGGCTTAGCCTCTATCTTCGTCAGCTCGAAGAGATGGCCGCCCAGGGCATCCAAAAGACTTCGAGCCGACAATTGGCAGAGGCTTTGAAACGCGATAGCGCCCAGGTGAGAAAAGATCTGGCTTATTTCGGTCAGTTCGGCCGGCCTGGAGTTGGCTATCGTGTCGAACCTCTAATCGAGGCACTGCGTCGCATTCTTGGAACGGATCGGACCTGGAGGGTCGTCGTAATTGGTGCCGGCGACATGGGCAGGGCACTTCTACGATACAAAGGTTTTTTATCTAAGGGCTTCGAACTGATAGCCGCGTTTGATATTTCTTCATCGAAAGTTGGCATAAAGGTCGGCCTGGCCCAGGTTTACCCACTGGATGAGCTCGAACGGATTATCGCGGCCAACTCAGTAAAGTTAGCGGTCGTTGCAGTACCAACCGAAGCTGCCCAGCAGGTTACCGACAGATTATGCGCCGCCGGCGTGATGGGGATTCTGAATTTCGCACCGATTATGCTGGATGTTCCTGAAGGTGTCACAGTCGCACCGGTGGACCTGGCGGCAAAAATGGAGCAACTCAGTTTTCGTGTCACCGGGCTCGGCACAACAGTTCATCCAATGCCTGATAAAACAGGGAAAAGCTAATGGCGAAAAAACGCAAGCTTCGGGTAGGGGTTCTTGGAGCAGGTGGTATCAGCAAAGTTCATTGCGACGCCTGGGTAAAACTTCCGGAATGTGAACTGGTTGCGATTACCGACATCAATGCCCAGGCCGCTCGGGCCAGGGCGGAACAATTCAATATCCCTGATGTCGAAACCGACCCAAAGCGGCTTATAAGTCGAAAAGACATCGACGTAATCGACATTGTTGTTCCGAATCGTTTCCATAAAAAATTCACCGTTGCAGCATTGCAGTCTGGTAAGCATGTTCTGTGCGAAAAGCCGTTCGCACTTATCGCAAAAGATGTAGATGCAATGATCGCAGCGGCGACCAAGGCTAAAAGGAAATTGATGTGCGCCCAGCATATGCGGTTTCTGCCGGCGGCGACCGTCCTTAGGGGTCATATCTCCAAGAGCAATCTAGGCGAGGTCTATTACTGCCGGGCCTGGTTCAATCGCCGCAGACGATTGCCGACAACCAGGGGTTTTCTGCTGAAAGAAAACTCCGGCGGTGGCAGTTGCATAGATATCGGCGTTCATATTCTGGACCTGTCGATGCATCTGATGGACAACTTCAAGCCCGTTTCAGTTACGGGTATATCCGTTACGAAGCTCGCCAAGGCCAAGGATGCCTGGAGTGAGTGGGATTGGGGCTATTATGATAAGCGTCGGCTGGATGTGGAAGATTTTGCAGCCGGGTTAATTCGTTTTGAAAATGGAACAGCCCTTTCCCTGGAATGCAGTTTCATGCTTCATCAGGGTCCGCGGGTTCAAAGGCGGATAGATCTTTTCGGGACCAAGGGTGGTGCAAGATGGCCGGAGGGTCAACTATTCTGCGATAAGCCCGAGGAGTTTCTTACTAAGCAACTGGTCGTCCCTGATTCAGGTAACGGCTACTTAGCTGAGATACGCGGCTTTACAGATGCAGTTCTCAAAAACAAACCCGTTCCTGTAAAGCCGATTGAGACTCGTGCAGTTATCGCGGTTCTCGAGGGTTTGTATAAGTCTCAGAAGCTTGGGCGTGAGGTCAGGCTCTAGGTTTTCAGAGACTCTAGTGAGATACTACCGCCCAAGCAGGGCTTCAATTGCCCTCGCGCAGCCGGCAAGGCTAACCTCAGGTGATGTTGGTGCAGATCGCACCGTACCGACCCACTGATCCGGGTTCGGCGCGAAGTATGCTTCCCCGGGCCTGAAAACCATCTTGTAGCAAAACCGTCTTGCCGCCAAGCGAGCCTCAGCCGGGGCTGTTTCGCACAAAGCCAGCACTGCAGTAAAATTCACGGTTGGTGTTTCATTATCGATGAAGTAACCCCCTCGTTCATCGACAGGCCGATTTTCTCTCGACTGAGAAAAGCCTTCAATGCCTTCTGCTGGAAACGGCGACAGCCCCGCCCGAGAAGCCCAGAGCATCGCTTCAGGGGTTTTAGCCAGGTTGATGGCCTTTGAGATATTTTCCAGCAGTTGGGGTTGGGGGGCGATTTGCTTGATCGCCATCGCAGCGGTGGCCTGGTCTTCCGGCGAGGCTACGCTAACCCCATGGCCGTCAAGGCGGCCTGTGAATCTCCCATTGGCGAGAAAATCAGCCTTCATCGCTGCAACCAGTTCGCCCATGACAGACTCGGCGTCTTCGATCTCAGGCATTAGAAAAAGTGCCATTGCCAGATAGGCTGTGCTGGCGAGTTGGTTGTTCGGGTTTGGGGTGAGCACATATGATCCGACAGGGCCTTTATTGATAGAACGCGAGGCACCAAGAAGTGCATCAGTTGCGCTGTCTGCGAATTTCTTGTTACCGGTGGCGGTGGCTAGTTTCGACATTGAATAGGCAGCATAGAAATGATCCCGCAGTGAGGGCTTGCCGGATTCGGTATGATACTGGCCTGAAAAATCTTGCTTTCGCTGTAAGTGCCGGCCTATGGCCCTGGCTGCTTCGGTTAGAGTTTGCTCGTCAAGCGAGTTGAACTCGCTCAGTCGCTTGCCACGAAAAAGTTCAACGACAAGTTCGTCGCCCAAGCCTACAAAGTGGCGCGTCGCAAAAAGCGACCATTGTGGTTGATCGTTCAGAATCGTCGGGTTCAGTGGAATTTGAGAAAGGCAGAGCATCTGCATCTGGTCGGCCCCAATCCCCAGCTCATAGGCGGTAGACGGCAGGGCGAATGCTTTTTTTTGGCCCCTTGATAGTGCCAACCCCGTCAGCCCCGGCTCAATCAGATCCTCAAGGTCCCCCTGGACGGCAGGGACTTCCCGGCCTATTACTTCAACCTCCACGGTTAACGAATCAAGAACCGCTTGGTTAACCCGGTTGGGAAGCTTCTCAGATCGCATCGCCTTAAGTGCAGCCGAAGCTACGTTTGCTGTCAACGAATTATCATCGGCTTTGATTATCTGCGCGACAATCTCGCCATTGGATCGCAATGTTACCGCGGCCGGATAGTTCAATTCAGCGAGATCAGCGGGGGTTTTTGCTCTATTGGCGTCGTTGCGGGTGAGCAGATAATCCGCCATCGTCTGGCGCACGAGCCCAATAAGAGCCAGGCCCTGGCTTGGCGTCAACTCGGGCTGGGGCTGAGAGCTTTCAGCCGGGCCCCCCTGGGCGAGCCCGGCAAGGTTGATTACGCCAGCGAGCACTATTCCTATCGATCTCATGGCTAAAGGTTATATGGTCCCGGGCGCCGAACGTAAAGCTCGGCCATGGCCGGGTAAGGAAATTGGAGGCCGTTTTACTCCAAAGCAGCTAATTTAGAGGTGAAAATAAGATCGAATCCCCATTGTTAATATAACCACTTTATAATAAAGCCGTTAAGCTGATTATCGATCCCGTTGGTGGATTGTTCCATCATTGGATTTTTTTGTGGGAGCTATGTTCTCAAGAGCTTATTTATACTTTAGTTACAGTAAAAATTATTTATGCCGGTGGCCATGGAACTCGACAGCAGGGTAAGGCTCTGGGCGGATTGGGTCTTGTTTTTTGTTGCAGAGTTTCGCCGGGCGCTCGTAAACTCTTGTCGCTGCATCTGAACCGAACAAAACTGATAATCGGATCGGAATCGAAGGGAACGTTAGATGCCGGATGTTACTTACGATGATCGCAGCTTCATGATCGACGGGAAGCGTATCTGGCTTGTAAGTGGTTCGATTCACTACTTCCGCATACCCCACCAGCATTGGCGAGACCGCCTCCTCAAGGCCAAGCGAGCCGGCCTGAATTGTATAACTACTTACATCGCATGGAACTACCATGAGCCTAAAGAAGGCCAGTGGGACTTCAGCGGTGACCGGGATATCGCAGCGTTTATCAAACTGGCTGGGGAATTAGGGCTTTATGTAATCCTTCGGCCCGGCCCTTATATCTGCAGCGAATGGGATTTTGGCGGCCTGCCTGGTTGGCTGACTACAAAATCGGGCATTGCATACCGAACCAACAACGCCACCTTCATGCACTACTTCGACAAGTACTTCGCCAAAGTGCTTCCGCAACTTGCGAATCTGCAGGTTAGCCGGGGCGGCAATATCATTGTGATCCAGAATGAGAATGAATACAAAAGGACCACAATGCCCGAGCGTCGGGAGTATCTGGACTTCATCAGTAAGTTATTCTTCCGCGCCGGCTTTGATATCCCGATTATCAACTGTAACCTGCTTACCGACCCGCCCCTGGATAACAGCATCGAGTGCGTTAATGGGTTTAACCGTGTTGTGGAGGATTTAAAGCAACTTCGCCTCCGTCAGCCGAATGCGCCGGCACTGGTTACTGAATTCTGGGTTGGATGGTTCGATTATTGGGGCGGTGAGCATCCTTCCAGAGTTCGCGGCGACAGGGAATCGGCCCGCAAGGCGATGGAAATTCTCGGCTGCGGGGCCCAGTACAACTATTACATGTGGCATGGCGGGACGAACTTCGATTTCTGGGGCGCTCGACTCGTCGCCCACAACGGAGTCTTTCAGACTACCAGTTATGACTACGACGCGCCGCTGGCAGAAGGCGGATGCCTTTCCGACAAGTACTACTACACGCATATGGTAGACATGCTTGCCAATCACATGGGTAAATTCATGGCTACCTGTAAGGCCGATCCGCCGGGAGTAACTGCCCACGACGGATTGGCTGTTTACAATACTTCCGGTACAAAAGGTCGGTGGGCGGTTGTTTCCAATGGCGGGGACGATGAAATCACCACCGCAACTGTATCGCTTCATAACGGAATACATCTGGAAGTTCCCTTGGGGCTGATCGGTGCCACGGCCATCCCGATAGATCTGCAACTGAACGTCGATTCCAAATTGGATTACGCCAACTGCACTCCGTTAGGGCTGTTCGGGGAGAATATTTTAGTTCTCCACGGACCGGCTGATTGGGAGGCGGTTGTTTCGGTTAACGGCAAGGTAGTTAGAGCTACTGTACCCGATGGCTTTTCTCCTGTGCTGATCGATCATGAGGGATTGAAGATTGTACTGATCTCCAGCGAGTGTGCGATGCGGACCTGGTGGGTTGATGATCTGCTTATCTTCGGGCCTGACTTTGTGGGCCAGACCGCTCAAGATATTGTCGAGAGGCCCAATGCCAAGCAGTACGCAGTTATCGGCCTGGACGGTGATCTCAAGAAGATCAAGGCTACTATAACTGAAAGCAAGAAGCAGCCGGCACCCAGGTTAGGCAAATGGAAACTTGTCGAGGTTTCCCCCGAGCCGGTCCAGAAGAATCTGCAATGGCAGTCAATCTCAGGCCCTCAGGACGTTGACTCTCTGGGCATACATTACGGGTATGTGTGGTATCGGATTGAAATCGAAATGAAACGCGCCCGTACGCATCAGCTATTCCTTCCTGATTGCGCCGATCGCGCGACCCTGTTCCTCAACGGTACGAGGATCGGTGTTTGGGGTTCCAGCGACGGGGCTCTTAAGGCTCCGATTCGTGTTGCCTTTAAGAGGGGCAAGAACGTCCTTACGGTTTTGGCCGACAATATGGGCAGGGTTTGTTTCGGCATGAGGCTGGGTGAGAAAAAGGGCCTCTACGGGCACGTCTACGATTCCAAGCTGCTTCGGACCAGTGCTTTCAAACTTAAACGTCTGGAGGGTTTTTCCAAGCGGATTATCCCAAGGGCGCTGAACCATCTGATCGCCAAATATGAGCAATTACCCGTTTGGCAAGCAACAGCGGATATTAATTTAACTAGAGTTGCGCCGGTTCATTTTCAGTTTGCCGATTGGCCATATGACGTAGCGGTAATGTGTAACGAGAGGTTAGTTGGGTTCTTCCCCGCCGACAATAAGCGTAATCACGGGCAATTGAAATTCCACTTAGGCCTGCAGCCAGGTCGAAATAAAATTCGGTTGATACTTTGGGGCGATGTCGATCGTAATGACTTGCGGGCTGGGCTGTTCCATCTTCTGACGGATATGATTTCCGACCAGGCCAAGTGGAGCTTCAGGCCTTGGGAGATTCCTTGTGAAGCTAAGGCTAAACCGGCGCGAAAGGGCACCCCTGCCTGGTTTTCTGCCAAGTTCAAGTACTCCGATGGCTCGGGTCCGCTGTTTTTCAAACCGGCCGGTGCAAGCAAAGGACAAATTTTCTTGAATGGACGAAATTTAGGACGATTCTGGTCAATTGGCCCACAAGAGTGCTACTATTTACCTGAGTGTTGGTTAAGGCCTTCAAATGAGTTATTGATCTTTGACGAGTTGGGACAGGCCCCTGCCGGTTCGAAATTGGAAGTAAGACCTGGTGGAACATACCGGACGAGATGACAAGGATACGCATTTCATCAGTTTCGGTAGAAGGGTGGCCTGTTGGTCTGCCTTTATTTTGGGCGGCGAGATTGGCATTGACTGGAAATTTCTTGTTGGAATAGCTATTATGACTTAGTATAAGCTCAGGTGTGAGAATGGTTTTTGGCAATCCTTGTGTGCTGGGGTAGTTTTAAAAAAAAAGACATGAAAGTCTTCTGTTATTGAGAAAGGGATCCGTATGCACACGGTGACGAAGAAAGAATTGGTCGACCGTATTGCCGAGCACACGGGCAGCAAGCGCGTGGAAGTCAAAAAAGTCGTTCAGGACTTTCTTGACGAGATCATCGGCGAGCTGGGCCGTGGCAATCGTTTGGAATTCAGGGACTTCGGCGTCTTTGAGACGCGCGAAAGGGCAGCAAGGACCGCCCAGAACCCCAAGACGCTTCAGCGGGTTCATGTTCCACCGAAACGAACGGTCAAGTTTAAAGTGGGGCGGATGATGAAGCAGAAGCTTCAAGAAGGCATGGCTCCACAGGCGTCGGCCGGAACGCAGAGTCTCGTCTAAGTAAGACCCTGTGAAAGAAGTCCTTAATGTCGACGGCACCTTCCGTCAGCTCGAGGGGCGCTTACTTTGATGCGCCTACACATTTCGAGTTGATTCGAGGTTTTAGTCTTGGCCTGATCTATAGGCCGGGGTATCCTCGGCTTACAGTTATTACTAAGCCCGCCTTGTAATTAAGGGCGGGCTTTCGTTTAGGCCTGCCATCACCAGGGAGTTTTCAGCATGTCCGGGTACAATCTTTATTGGGGCGACAGCCACGCAAATTTCCACGGCCATCATTCCGATACGTTTGATGTATCTTTCCAATACGCCAGCGAGGTTCTGGACTTCCTGCCAGTAGCTTATTACCCAGTGGAAAAATATGACTTCCAGGGCTTCAAAGCAGAGGACTTTCTGCCGCCAGAGAAAGTAGCTTCTGACTGGGCTGCGATATGCAAGCTGTCGGAGAAGTTCAACGATCCGGGCAACTTCGTGGCATTTCCTGGCTTTGAGTGGCAGGGCAGCGGAGTCAGCGGCGACCATAACGTTTTCTTCCTGAAAGATAATCCCCCGTTTATAAAGGTCAATACGCTCACAGAGCTTTACGATCAGCTCAGGAGCGAAGGTCTTGAAGCGATGGCAATTCCGCATCACACAGCCTATATCCCCGGCGTTCGCAGTAAGGATTGGTCAGTTCATGATGAGAAGCTTTCGCCATTTGCTGAAGTTTTCTCAGGCCACGGTTCCAGCGAATCGGACGAACAGTGCCCTGGGTTGTGGCATAATCGCAATATGGGCCCCGGCACTTCAGGCGGGACAATCGAAGACGGCTTGGCCCGCGGGCTGAAGTTCGGCATCATCGCCTCCAACGACGGCCATGACGGCTATGCAGGCCATTGGAACGAGGGCGTCATGGCCTGTTACGCCAAGGAACTTACACGCGAATCGCTATGGGAAGCGTTTGCTGAACGGCGGGTCTACGGCGTGACGGGGGATAGGATGCAGCTCGAATTTACCGTCGAAGGTTCGCCGATGGGTTCGGAGATCACCAATTCCGGCCCCGTTGCAATTGAAGCTTCCGTTTTCGGTTGCGACGCTATCGACCGGATCGAGCTACTGCGAAACAACCGCGTTATCGTAACTCACTGCCATCAGGGCACGTGGGACGTTCCTACTGGCGACGAGCCGGTCCGCTTCAAGCTTCGCATCGAGTGTGGCTGGGGCGCCCGGCCGATGGAAATCCCCGACCTCGGCCCGCGTCAGTGGAAATGCAGTATCGATATCCAAAACGGTGAGATTCTATCGGTGGAAAAATGCTGGCACGGCCCCGGCCAGAGCCTAGGCCCTATCGAAGACGGTAAGTGCGAGTTCGGCTTCCTTACCGTCCAGCAGCCAATGGCCGGTAATCCCAACATGCAGGCTGACATCTTCGAGATCCAGGCCCGCCCGTCCGATACGATCAAATTGGATCTCGACGGCAAGTTAGTTGAGCTTACCGTCGCCGAGGCCCTGGCCGGTTCGCGCATAGTCGATTACATCGATGAAGCCAGCGATTATGTTCGCGAGCATTTCGGTATCGACCCGGCGACGCTGCCGCGCGTTGACCGCCTCTACTACGCCGGCCATAAGGTAAAAATCCACCGCGCGATTCCCGAGGCTGGTCTTACCGCCAAGCTTAATTTCGTCGATGATGAGCGTCCTGACGGGACGAACTTCTACCGTGTCCGCGTCAGTCAGCGAAATGGGCAGATGGCTTGGTCTTCGCCGATCTGGGTCACCGGTTGACGCCACCGACAGGAGGTGGCATACTCGTGGGCATGACCAAACAATTCATCATAACGCCGGCTATGGGTAAGCGCATAATCGCCAAAGGGCTTGCCGCTTGCCCAATCATCATCGACGCCCTCAAAGATAAAACCATCGTCATCATCGCCGGGACCACCAACGGTTACGTAGCCCAGGAAATTCTCGCAGGGATCGATTCGGGCCAAGAATTTTCCCGCATGGGTTTTCGCAGGGGCATTGTAACCCCGCCGGGTTTCGATACCGCTACGGTCAAGGCTGAACTTGCCGGTGATGTCGTAATCGCAAGCGGCAGCTACCAGCCGGGAAAAACTATTTTCGATGTCGCAAACGACTTGGGCTCCGGCGACGTAATTCTTAAAGGTGCGAATGCAGTTAATTTGCGATCCCGGCAGGCGGGTCTTTACATAGCCAACCCGCAGACGGGCACTATCGGGGCAGCTTTGCCTGCGATCGTAGGCCGCAGGGCGAGGCTTATCGTCCCGGTCGGCGTCGAAAAACGCGTTGACGCCGAGATAACCGACCTGCAAGCAATGCTTAACGACCCGGCAACTGAAGGGCCTCGTATGTTTGCCCTGCCGGGCGTAATTTATACCGAGCTGGACGCAATAAACCAGCTTACCGGGGTCGAGACGACTCTCCTGGCCGGCGGGGGCATCTATGGGGCTGAGGGTGCCGTTTGGCTCGGCGTTACGGGCACCCCTGACAGTCTGTCAAAAGCCCAGCAGTTGATTGACTCGGTTGCCGACGAGCCGGCCTGCGAAGTTTAATTTCGGCAAATGCAAATGGTTGGTGAGCCCACGGTTGGGTTTGACTCCGGGTTGGGCGATAAGGTACAATCCCACCAGGAGAGCAGGGATTGTATAACAGCCTTTTGCCTTCATCAGCTTGTGCTCACTGGAAAAAACCTCGCGAGTCAAGTCGCCTTGGTTAATTAGTTGGAGACGTTATGTTATGCGTGATGTTGATCTGACAAGTAAAGATATTGCCGCACTTTCGGCGACGTCTGAGCTTATGGATAAAGAGTGGGCGCCTTGTCGATATCACTGTCCCGTTCATGCTGATGTTCGCAGCTACATTGAATGTGTAGCCCAGGGCAAGTGGCGCGATGCGATTGACGTGATTCGCCAGAACCTCGCCCTGGCTGTAGTTTGCGGCCGGATTTGCCATCACCCCTGCGAAGCCAACTGCCGCCGGAAGGACGTTGACGATTCGGTTGCGATTCGGGAAGTAAAGCGTTTCGTAGCTGAACAGCAGGGTGTTGCCGGTTCGACAGTAAACAAGCCCGCCACCCAGGATAAGGCCCGGGTTGCAATCGTCGGAGCCGGACCGGCTGGGTTGGCTGCGGCGCTGGAACTTGCCCGCAAGGGCTTCCGGCCAACGATATTCGAGAAGTTCCCCATCGCAGGTGGCGTTTGTGCGACGGCGATCCCTAAGTATCGCTTGCCCCGCGATGTATTGCAGTATGACGTCGACTGGGTGCTTGCCCACGGAGTCGAGCTGGTAACAGGCGTCGAGATCGGTAAGGACAAGACCATAGCCGATCTCAAAGAAGATGGCTTTGAGGCGGTGCTTATCGCAGCGGGCCTGGCCAAGAGTCGTCTCCTGCCGATTCCCGGAGCGGACAATCCCCGCGTCTTCGGGGTGCTGGATTTCCTGACAGCGTTGGCATTCGATGAAAAAATCGATACCGGCAGTGATGTACTTGTAATCGGCGGCGGCAATGTCGCCTGCGATGCTGCCCGGTCGGCTGTGCGGTTGGGGGCAAATCGGGTGCGGATGATGTGCCTTGAAAATCGCCAGGAGATGCCCGCTTGGGATTGGGAGATCGATGAGGCTGTCGAAGAAGGCGTCGAGCTTGTTAACCGTCGCGGGCCTGTTGGGGTATACGCCGAAAACGGACAGATAACACACCTGACGGCGCGGCTGGTTATGAGGGTTTTCGACGACGATGGCCGATTCGCCCCCGAATACGACGATAGCGATGTAATCGATCTCGAATGCGATACGGTGATCATGGCCATTGGACAGGTGGCTGATACGGGCTTTGTTGAAGGCAGCGGTCTGGAGCTCAACAATCGCGGATTGCTTATCTATAACTCCGCCACGGGCCAGACGTCAGCCCCTGACGTGTTCGCATGTGGTGAAATCATAACCCCGCCCGGCTCGGTCGTGGAGGCATGTGCATCAGGTAAGCGCGTAGCTGATGCCATCGAGATGTACCTTACCGGCCAGGAAATCCAAATCGACGATCAGATTCCACCGGCTATCGAGATTATCGATGAGTCAACGGCGGAAAAAGTAATCAAGGTTGACCGCCAGCCGGTAAAGGCCGTCGAGCCAGCAACCAGGCGCGTCAACTTCGATCAGATCGATTTTAATTACGCAATAGAGCAGGCTATGTGCGAGGCACGCCGCTGCATGAGCTGCGGAGCTGGCGCTGAGGTGATGGTCGACAAATGCGCAGCCTGCCTGACATGCCTGCGAATTTGTCCATTTGACATTCCGGTTGTTACTGACGTAGCCAGAATCGAATCGGATAAGTGCCAGGCCTGCGGGATGTGCATCGCAGTATGTCCTGCCAATGCGATAGTTCCTCGCGGACGAGACTTAAAGTCGATTTCGACCCAGGCGGCGGCCGCTCTTGGCGACGGTTCCGGGCGGGATACGGTAGCCTTTATTTGCGGGCACAACGCATCGGCTAATCAGTGGCGCAGCGAATGCGAAACACCCGCCGGTATTGCAGCGGTTTACTTGTCAAGCCTGGCTGGGCTGGCATCTACGGATATTCTGGCAGCATTTGTTGCCGGAGCCAAGTCGGTCCTGGTTGTAACGGCCGCCCAGGCAAACGAGCGCTACCCCGATGTAAACGAGCGAATCGCCCAGAGAGTAGCCCACAGCCGGCAGTTGCTGTCGGAAGTTGGGATCGACCCGAATCAATTAACCCTTGTAGAACTTGCCGACGATAGCGATGCCGCTGTCAGTAAAGCCTTGGCGGATGCGGTCGCGGAATTGGAAGCAAACTAATTTTGTGGAGCAATCACAATGATTGTTGCGGAACGAAAAGCGTTAGATGAAATACTCCAGACCCTCGGAGACGCCAAAAAAGTCCTCGTCCTGGCATGCGGCAGTTGTGTAACCGTCTGCCTTACTGGCGGAGAGAAACAGGCTGAGGAACTTGCGATGCAGCTTAAGCTGGCAGCCGGTAAGGATGGTAAGCAGTTGGAGGTAGACTTCGACTGCATAACCCGTCAGTGCGACCGGGAGTTCTTCGACGATCTGGATAAAGACTTAAGCAGCTATGATGCGGTCCTGTCGATTGCCTGCGGCGTCGGCGTTGGCTATATGTCCGAGCAGGTTACAGATGTTAATATCCTGCCTGGCCTGAATACCACTTTCTACGGTGCTAACACAGCGCCTGGTGAGTGGGCTGAGTACTGTCACGGCTGCGGGGATTGCGTCCTGAGCTGGACGGGCGGGATCTGCCCGATAGCACGTTGTTCCAAGAGCTTGATCAACGGTGCGTGCGGCGGGACCAACGACGGCAAGTGCGAAGTAAGTGCGGATATGGATTGTGCGTGGTATCTAATTTACAAGCGGTTGGAATCGCTTGGCAGGCTGGATGAACTTGCCAAGCCCAGGCCGCCGCGCAGTTGGAGTAAGGATCGCGGTAAGGGCGTCCGCAGGTTGACGCATACCGAGATGATGGCCAGTGAGCAGGAGTCGGCCCAATGAGTGAACCGGTAAGTAAACTTCAAGAAGCTTTCGAGTCGGGGCAGTTCGTAGTAACCGGCGAGATCGGCCCGCCAAAGGGCACGAACGTCGAGCCGGTTCTCCATGAGGCCCAGGAATATCTCGCCGATACAGTTACTGCCGTCAATGTAACCGATATTCAGACTGCGGTGATGCGGGCAGGGTCGATGGGTGTCTCGCATATGCTGGTTGATCGCGGTATCGAGCCGGTCTTTCAGATGGTCTGTCGCGACCGCAACCGATTGGCGATGCAGTCGGATCTGCTGAGTGCCTACACGCTGGGTATTCGCAACGTGCTGGCGCTGACGGGCGATCATGTATCCATGGGCGACCACCCGGATGCCAAGTGCGTCTTTGATCTCGATAGCGTAGGCCTGCTTGAGGCGATGGTTAATTTAGAGGCCGGCCATGATTTGGGGCGGGATTTTAAGGGCAACCCTAACGAATTGGACGGAGTGCCGAAATTTTTCAAGGGCTGCTGCGTTACACCGTGTGCCGATGAGGTAGGCCCGCAGATCATCAAGCTCAAGCGGAAAGTTCAAGCTGGTGCACAGTTTGTCCAGACCCAGGCGGTTTACGACCCGGCTGCGTTTGAGAAGTTTATGGCCCAGATCGACGGCATCGGCGTGCCGGTGATGGTGGGTATTGTTATGCTCAAGACCGCCGGAATGGCTAAGTATATGAATCGGTCGGTCCCCGGCGTGCTGGTTCCCGATCCGATTATCCAGCGGATGACAGACGCATCCAAGGAGGATCGCCAGAAGGTGTCGGTGGAGATTTGCGGCGAGCTGATTTCCCAGATGAAGGACTTCTGCCAGGGAGCTCACCTGATGACACTGGGGTGGGATCGCTGCGTTCCGGATATCATCGCGGCGGCGGGTTTGAACTAGTACTCTGTCCCATCTAAATAGATGGGTATAGCCTCTTCAATCTGACGCGGGCATCGGCGGTGGTGAAGCGCCAGTCGATGCCCGTTCCACTTTTGTTTCTCGAACGTTCCCATGGAGCAACCGAAGCGGCTAATTGCTCGCGTGTTTCAAAGTAGTCATTGAGGCACTGGCGG
>SDBT01006376.1_pt1 | contig 19583 bp, 12 predicted proteins | sample 2277101 | NCBI WGS metagenome assembly SDBT01 (sample SAMN10404973, study PRJNA504765) | marine sediment metagenome | isolation source: marine sediment core GS10_PC15, 103 cmbsf | place: Arctic Ocean: Southern Knipovich Ridge | collected 2010 | reverse complement strand
AGGCTATCTGATGGCAGAACTTAATAAAAAGTTAGAAAGTTATGATTATGAACCATACTTTCTTACTAATCCTACTCGTGGTGATATGCGTCAGTCTGATAGAAATGCATCTCTATTAGATATAACAACGTATATGTATCAAAGTTTGATTGATTTTCAAGGAAAATGGGAAATTTCAGATAGAAATGCTTGGATAATAACTATGCCAAATGCAAGATATCTTTCTTCTGGAGATACCATCAAGAATATTACAACTGGTGAGAGATATACCATATATGAGATTTTGGATAGCGATACTAATTCTATAAGGTTAACTGGTACTACTGCACCAACAAATGATAATATATTAGAGTTAACAGATGATAATATGGTTAATTTTGTATCCGGTTATTCCAAGGAATATAAAGATAAACCTACAAATGAATGGGTTGATACTATAACTTTTGGGGTGAGAAGAAAAGAACCAGGTACTATAGGAAAACATCCGTTTGATCCTCCTACAGAAATAAAACCGAGGATCAGACAATATGTAATTGATCCAGATTTTGATGATTGTCATGTAATGGTGTTGGGTCAATGGTTTGATCTTCTGCTCCAGTTTGATTGTTGGTCAAAAACCAACAATAGGGCAGATAGTTTGATAGAGTGGTTTGAAGATTTCATGTATAAATATACATGGGTTTGGAAAAAAAATGGGGTCAACGAAATATTATACTGGATGAGAAATCAAGATGAAGAAGTAAGTAAGTGGAGAAATGATTTATCTGTAAGAAATGTAATTTATTATTTTAGAACTGAAAAAATAGTTACAATACGAGAACATGATTTCAAACAGTTAGATCTGTATCTAGAGGTGAGTAATGCAGTGCCTTCTGGTTTTTATGGGGTCGGATACACTGAGATACCACCTTCTGGAAGAACACAGGTACTGGATGAAGGTTTTACGAATTATGTTTAATTTAAATAAAAGGAGGAAATAATAATGCCAACCTTTGCTAATTTGCCAGGGGCAACGGTAGAAATCTTAGATCAAGGTTTACGTATTAGTAGGCCACCGTCAGGTCCCAAAGTCCTCCTGCTTGGTACAACTACATCGGTAAATACGGCAGCTAGTGGATATGTCCCCTATTCTGTCTCAACTAGCTCTTTAACCACAGCATATAATAATTTCTTAAATTCTGATGGAACAGTAAGTGAATTGTGTGAAGGACTTTATGAATGTTATGTTGCGGGTGGTAGAGATATCGAACTAATGAATATTAGACCTAGCGCATCTGGCGCTACTATTACTAATGATGCCAGATACGGATATCTAGAGGAAGCGTATTCTAGACTGCTTAATTACAATGTTGATATAGTTGTGCCTCTCGGTGCACATATAGATGATACTATTACCGCAACAGCTGGTACACCTGGAAGTCAATGGAGTTTTGGTTATCAGTTAGCTAATTTCTGTTATCAGGCTACAGTAAACAATAACACATGTATAGGAGTTATTGGTGTAGATGGTGCCACGGCTAGTGCTTCTGGAACTCCGGACTTAAAAGAAGTGAATGATTGGGTAGTGGATTTAACGAATTACACCAATTGTACTTATTATAATGGTACTACCGATACTACCGCTGCAGGAACTCCTGGTAATTATTCGTTCGTTGCTACGACTACAGAGAGAATGCCTGCTAATTATGCTGGTGGTGATGTTACTGATGCTAGAGGTAATAGGGTAGACATAGGCGCTTATATATCTGTTATTGCTGCTAATTGCAGGGCTGCCAATGAAGCAGCCGTTGATCTGTATCCTACACTTGGTTATTATAATAGTGATGGTGCAGCAACATATGCCGGCCTGATTGCGTCTTTACCGGCAAAAAGGGCAGCTACAAATAAGGTTGTTGATGGCGTAACGTTACAACAGAATATTTCTAAATCTCAAGCGAATGATCTTGCTGGATCTAGATTTGTTACACTTATATCTAAGCCTAAGGGTATTGTAGTTGCTAGCGCAATGACTGGTGCATATAATATTAGTCAATACTATAGATCTGATTATGTGCGTCTCTCAACTGTGAGAATAGTGCATGATGCTATTAATTATGTAAGAGAGACTGCTGATCAATTTATAGGTGAGCCTAATAATGCTCCTCAAAGAAATGCTATGGCTACAGCTATAGAAAATGCGCTGAAGAATATGCAGGAACAGGGTGCCTTACGAAGATTTAATTACAACGTTTATGCATCTCCTACTGATCAGGTACTAGGCAAAGCTACCGTCGAATTAGAATTGGTTCCGGCGTTTGAATTGCAAACAATTACTGTAATTGTTGCTCTTAATTCCGAATAAACTAGAAAAAGGAGAATAACATGCCAGTTAGCGAATACACTAGAAGCTATAATTCTTTTTCAGGCGTAGATATCAAAGCTACGTTTGGAGGAAAAGTGATAGGCGAGCTGCAAGGTGTGTCCTATTCTGTAACGAGAGAAAAAGCTCCATTGTATACAATGGGTTCAGCTGATCCTCGCTCTTTTTCTAGGGGCAAGAGGGGAATAGCTGGAACTTTAATCTTTACAGTGTTCGATAGGAGTGCTTTGTTGGAAGAATTTAAAGTAATGTCAGACAGATCGGGTTGGTTCTTTGCCCATGATACAGATGTTCAAAAACATACTTCTGAAGAGGCAAAGGGAGAACAGGTCTGGCAGGATGTAAATACTGATAATACATGGCAACCGCCATGGTATCCCGATCAAATTCCGCCATTTGATATTGTTCTTACGGCGGCTAATGAATATGGTCAGGTAGCTCAGATGTCAGTTCGTGGAGTAGAAATACTAAATGAAGGTTCTGGAATGTCAATTGATGATATAGTTACAGAACAAACGATGACTTTCGTTGCAAGGGAAATATCTCCTTGGAAAGCATCGGCTTCTGATGTCACTTCTACTTCAACATGGGCTGGTTCTGGCGGGACTGCTTAATATAAAATTTGGGGCCTACGTTAAACCGTGGGCCCCTTATTAAAGGATGAATTATGGGATTTCTAACAAGTTGGTCTGATGATTTTAATAGGATGATTCACACTCCCTACTGGTGGCCATTAGGGGACAAAGGTTATTCTAAGAATCAAACAGAAAATGAAAAGATAGCTAGAAAAAGATCTGTAGAAGGTGTACAAAATTATTCTAGCAATCTATATGGTTTCTTTAATTCATTTTCTGGAGCTGATATAGTAGCTTACATTCATATCCCTCCACAGAAAAATACATTAGAGGATGTTGCTGGACCAAACAATGAAACTGGACCAGTTGTAGGCGTTCTTGGATCACTTCAGACGATAAGTTATAGCACTTTTAGAGATGTCCAACCAGTTAGATCACTTGGTAGAACATATTCAGTCGGTTATACTCGTGGGCCAAGAACTATTGCTGGTTCAATGGTTTGGACTACATTAGACCAATATGTTCTAGCAGAAGCTCTTAAATTTTCTTATGTTGATGATTACGATCCATCTACTGTTCTTATAGATCAAATACCTCCATTTAATATAATTATAACATTCAATAATGAATATGGTGATGTTGCAACTATGGGGATATATGGTATACGGATGGTAAACGAAGGTAGCACTTTTAGCATAGATGATTTAATAACAGAGCAAACAAACACGTATGTTGCATCAGACATAGATATGATACATAAGGGGGCTCCATTTAGAAAGAGCAAAACACTTCCAGGACTTATAACTGGTTCTGATGTTTTAATGCGCGCCACAAGAAAAAGAATGGATTCCCATAGGAGCTCATTACAATGAGTATTTTTACAAATCAACAGTTTAGGTCTGACTATGACACAGGATCTGTAAACAAATTTGATTTTTATTCTGGTGCACAGATAACTGTATGGTTTGGTAATATACTGATAGACGATATAAACTCTATACAGTGGGCAAGAACACAGAATAAAAGGCCTATCTATGGGTATGCTTCTCAAGAGTTTGATGCAGTAGCAAGGGGAACTGTTCTTATTCAGGGTAATTTCTCAATTAACTTTAGACAAGTCGGTTATGTTACTGCAATAATGGATGAAATAAAGAATATATATAAAGATATAACTGGTGGAAAGACATCCGAAGAGAAAGCAAAATTTAATGCTGAGGGTTGGCCGCAAGTTAGAAGACTTATAGGATTACATCTCAAGAATGGAACGTTTGGCCCAACCACTTCGCAGGCAATGAAGGATTTAGGCGATAGCCCAGATTTTTTAGAGCTTGCAAATGTATATGAAGACACAATATGGGGAGAAGTAACGTCTATAGACGAACATGGTAAAGAAATAAAATCACCACCTGATGTCTCACAATCTGAGATTATACCAACTGGTTTTGCTATTTTAATTACATATGGTAATGTATCAGGATCAGATGCTTCAACATTAAACGATAGACTCCAGTCCACAACAAAATCACTCAATGGAGTACATCTGATTGGTGAATCCCAGGTCATACAGGTTGGGGGACAACCTGTGCAAGAGCAATATAATTTTATAGCAAGAAGTACAGATGAGTATGTAGCTAGATAGGAGGAATAGTAATATGACAGAGAAAGTGAATTCTTTAGGAATACCGAATGGCGTTACGAAAGAACAGATAAGTGAATGGAAAGAAAAGTACGGAGATATATATGTAGCAACATTTAATGAAGAGGAATACATATATAGGCCACTAAAGAGGTTTGAATATAAACAGATTTTATCTCTTAATCAAACACAAGATGCTAGAACTTTTGCGGAAGAGAAAGTTGCAGAGAAGTGTATTGTTTGGCCAAAGATTGAGTCAGCTAAACTTTCTACCCTTAAAGCAGGCACGATATCTACTATCGTAGATTTAATTATGGCTGCTTCAAATTTCGGAATAACAGAGGAACCACGGAAACTATAAAGGGGTGGATAGGATGTTGAAAGAATTGTCTGAAGATATCCTTTCTTGGAAACAGAAATATAAAGTTGTTCTATATATAGAGATAGGTAATAATTCTTATATGTATAGACTATTAACAAGGGGGGAGTATTTCAGTATTTTGTCTTTACAAGAGCATAACTTGATAGAAACTAGTGATGTATTATTAAAAATGTGTTTGTTATATCCTAAATATGATAAGGATGTTCTTGGTATTAGATTGGCTGGAGAGATAGATTTTATAGTTCAAAGCATAATAGGTTTATCTGGATTCTCTAATGGAGATAATCTATTAAAAGATATAGAAGCAGAACGAAATAATATTGGTATGTTGGATAACCAGATTGTACTGACAATTTGTAAAGCGTTTCCTCAACTAACACCAGATAACATAGATAAACTAAATTACCATCAGCTTCTGCATTATTTAGTATTAGCAGAGGCAATATTAGATGTTAAGCTTAACATTGAAAAACCAAAAGATCAAAACAAAATAGACTTCGATAAAGATAATCGTGAATTAACTGGAGGACCTAAGTTTCTAGTTAATAACAAAAATCTAAAAGAGGAGATGTCGGCTAAGGGCTGATTCTCCTTTTTTTTTATTGGTGGCATATGCCTACATTCAGAGAAGATTATTTAAAAAGTGATGAACAAATAGCTTCGCAGAAACGCCTTGAGAGAAGTGGCGGTGGTGAGGGATTTAAAAACGCTCTTATCTTGGCTGGAAGTGTAGCTGGTTTTGTTATCGCGCGTAAAAAAATAGCTCTCACTAGAACTTTCTCTGAAGAGTTAAGGGCACTTGGTAGAGCAGGAAAAACATATCAAAAGTATGTAGTAAATAGGACCACTGAAAAAGCAAGAATGTGGCCTAGAAGGTGGTATAGTACTTGGAGAAAGTGGGGAGAAGAAATAGCCAAACCACTTCCGACTGCAATAGAACAGCGTAATATTGCAATGTGGACTATGAAAAGATTTGGTAAGATGTCAGCTGTTCCAGCCTTACCAGAAGCCGCAGAAGCTACTCTTGGCAAGTGGACGCATTTAAATACAATGTGGAGAGGGCCGGCAGCTGCATACATAGCACCTGGAGCAGTTGCTGCTACTGGTAAAGGAATAATTGGGGAAAGAGGCGGAATAGCTGTTGGTAGAAATCTATATGAATTTGGGCAGACAGGCAGAGCACTCAAAGTAACTGGTCCGATAGAGATAGGATTAACATCGTTTGAAGGTAGACTTGAAGCCTTAAGGCTCGGAATATTTGAGAAAAAGAGCTATAGAACACTTAGAAGCTTCACAGAAAATGTAAGACTTCCATCTCGCACTATGATGGAGAAAGAGGCGAAGAGAGCAGTATTAGAGAGATATGGCGCTGAACATTTGGGGTTAGCTGATGACATTGCAGATCTTGCAAAGCTAGAGGAGAAGTTTAGAGATCTCAGAACTGCAAGACCTGAACTTAAAAATATACTTACGCCATCTCAATTATTCAAGAAAGAAGCCGGTGCTATAAGATCATCTACAGATGATGCAATAAGAGTTTTGTTAGAGCGTGAGCTTAAAAAACCAGCCGCTAAAACTGCATATAAAGTTTATAGGGCCCAAATCTCCTTAGGTATTGGTGAACCATTTGCTAGATATGGGGCGGGAGAGTTAATACCAACCAATATACAGAAAATAGAAAGAATGGTAAGAAAGTCCAGTGAATTTGGTATACGCCATCCCTTTACAGACAGGTTAATGCCAATAACGCCTCGAAGATATGCTGAATCTGGACTGTCAATTGCTGGTATGCGTGGTAAAACCGCTGCAGGTTTCTTCCCTAGACCATACAAAGGTGCTGCCAAGAGAACAGCATTCCACCTATTAGAGGGTACTTTTTTTGGTGTACCAGAGGAGATGTTTGGTATTGGTGTATCTGCTCGAGGAACTAGATTTACTAGATGGATGACGAAAATGATTGGAGCAGAAAGAAATTCCTATGCAGGATATTTTATGAATAGATATCTTGGTGGGATTGGCAGAATAATGGGAACGGGTTTTGGAGCTTACTATGGATTTAAATTAATAAATTATATGGCAAGACAAGCAACAGGAGGTTGGGGAGTAACTGATGTTGCTGGTAAGATGTATACTTCCGCCAGAGAGTTTCAACAGAATATGTTAGACCAACTAGGGATAGTTGAAGGTGCTAGAAAGTTAGAAAATGCATTTCCTGGTACAATAAAAAGTCCACTTTCATTTGCTACAAGAGCTACTGCTCCCTTGTGGATGGCAGCAATTGGTAAAAAATATGGTGGTAAAAATTGGGGTAGAATTGGTCTTGCTATGGGTATTGCTACTGCTCTTATAACATGGGGTGATATAACTCAAAGTCCAGAAGAGCTACATAGAATATATACTGGAGAGCAAGACATACCGATACGCAAAGGTAGGTACTGGCCATTCGGAAGAACTCCATTATTTGGCGGTAAACCTATGTACTGGAGACCTCATTGGTATCCATTGATGAGGAGCAAATATAAATATCAAGGTCAATTATGGGAATCAGAAACGGAAGAGCTTGCTCAAGGATCTATGCTTTCTCCAGTATTGGCTCCTATACTACAGGGTAGAATGTGGGATCCATATTATTGGGAAAAGAAGCATTACCGAGACAGACCCTATCCAGTAACTGGTGAATTGTTTGAACCTACTATGCCGTTTGCATGGCTTGGAAACCTTACACTAGGTGAGTTAATAAAACCTCAAAGATTAATGCACCCTGAATATTTTGGTGCGCCGCAAGAAGAAGCACCCCCAAGAGAACTAATACCAGGAGCAGGTACTGCGCTAGGTATGGGGGAACGTAGAGGTGAAGGTCTTTTGCCAGAAATTTCTCCTGGAGATCCACAGTGGCGTGTTACTCAAGGACTTTATACTATGGCTGAACAAATGGGTTTACGTGGGTTTATGTTGAATACGCTAGTAGAGCAACTCACAGGCAGACCAGATTTTATACCTCAAGGACCTATATTGCAATCAGCGAGAAGAGCTACTGGATATGAAAGAGCTTACTGGGATATGAATATTGGTGATCCTTTGGGTTATACAGAGTTCTTCAGAAGGCTCTTGCCACACAGAAGAAGAGCAATAGAAGAATATAATCCAATAGAAAACCTAATGCCAGAGTGGATGCCTGGGTCAGAGTATTATATTAATTTTAGAACTGGTGATCCATATACAAAAGTAGAAATGGGAGAAGCAAGGCTTCCCGGTCCAGGATATGAAGCACTACACAGATTACATTCTGATATTCCAGGCGTATATGATGCTGTTGATAGATTTATGATTCTTTCTGATGTTGCACCATATTCTGATGAATATAAACATTATAGAGTATTAGCCAAGTCCATGGTGCGCGAAGATAAAAAATGGGATGAAGAGATAAAACAGCATATTAGACAACGTGCTGCAACACAAAATGAATATAATTTTCTCGAATTAGAACCACCGGAAGATGTAACAGGCATAGCAAGATCGATTAGCAGGGGATACAGACATACCTTGGGTGCAATCACAGGGCTTTCTGGTTTGTTAGAACCATTACCAATACCATACTTTACTGCAAGTAAGCTTCTGCCATATAAAACAGCTATTGGTACTTACAAAGATTATAGAATATATGGTGATGATTTTACTTCTTGGGGTCATCCAATAAGAGATTTCATTGCACCGTGGATGAATAAAGTAAGGGGAGTAAGTGCAGATCTATTTGGTTCTGAATACATTCCAGGTGGAGAGCAAGAAAGAAGAGAATATGAAGACTACTTTGATAGATTAAAATATGTAAAGAATCTACATCTTGCCAATACAGCAACGGAACAAGGAAATAAAGCTATGGCTAGTAAGTTTAGATCTGTTGCCAAGCAAACTATGACTGGCGTAAATGTATATGGTGGATGGGCGAATATCTATCGATCTATGCCAAAGAGAGAAAGATCATTCTTTGATGCTTTTGTTAACGCGCAAAGGGAAGACAGAGAAGAAATACTAGATATGGTCCCTGAACCGATGCAAAGGTTATATAAAGCCCAGTGGAACATAGTAGACAAGAAAGCGGACTTACCTGAAACATTTGATGTTGGTAGAACTACCTCAAGAGATATGGTAGAATATTATAAGGATTATAATCTACCTCCAGCAGAGTGGACTGGTTGGCATCCAGATGTAGAATTAGAAGATGTAAAACTTAACATTGTTAAGCAAGAAGCAATGAACATACATAAGTTTAATCTTTGGGAATCACGCGAAAGGGCGATGGCGAGACGACCATATGTACCAACAATAGAAGACATTAGGGAACCATCAGTAGATTTGTCAGCATTACAAAATGCTCTTTATGGACAGCTAGAAACCGAAGGATTCCAAAACTCTAGGATAAACATAACAAGAACTCCTTCTCTTAGGAGCCGCATAAAAATGAAGTTCAAGATCAGAAGAAACCGTAGAAACGAATATGATAGAAGTATGAGGGAGTTAAGATATGCCTAAGGGATATAAAATACCACGAGAGTCTTTGCTTTCCAGCGTAGTAGAAGAAGCTTTGGATACTGCTAAACCGTGGCTTGCTCGTACTCCTGCTCTTCCAAGCTATAGGGGAGAAGACGGATTTTTTGTTCCTGGTTTTGCCCAAAGAATGCTTACACCACGTTGGCAACAAGAAGAAGCCACTGTTATGCAGAGAGTATGGAATGAGATGTATGGTAGGCAAGCTGGCATGGCAGAGTCTCCTTTTTATCAAAGATGGCTCGGGAAACAGGCTAAGCAAAGAGCCGGTTTCTATAATCTATTAGAACCTAGGGCATTTAGGAAAGATATATTAACTGAACTTGGTTATGGACATATGGGGGATGAACTTGTAAGACTGCAAACACGTGCTGCAAAGTTGGGTCCCACACCATGGGAAGTAGCTGGTGAACTTGGAATAGAGGCTGCAGGCCCTGATTATGCTGCAATTAGGCCTACTGGTGGAGATGTCCCAGAAATAACAGGTATAAGAAGAGCAAAGGTCTGGGATGCTGGTAAAATTACCGAACGTACAGAAGATTTTAGAGAGTTGCTATCTAGGGATTTAGCTAACTGGGAGTTGGGGGCTAAAGTTAGGATAACTCCCGGTAAATTTGAACCACTAGCTAGTAGGGTTTCCCCAGAATTATTTTATGGTAAAGAGGCAAATTGGGTTTTGGGTAGGTCAGCTACAAATATACATTACATGAGCCCACGACAACAAGTTTTATGGGGACAAGAGTTATATGGTCAAACAAAATACCTACAAGATATTGTAACTGGTAGGCCTGTTTTACTCGGGGGGAGAAATATAACAGGTGTTGAAAAGTTCGGAGATTTAGCAACAAGCGCTTTTGCCACAGATCTTACAAATATTTCTCAGATGGATCCTCATAGCGCATTAATGTCTCTTAAGAGAAGATATGCTACATGGATGGGTACAGGGGATCCCGTGTATAGAAGACTGGCAGAGGAAGTATTAGAACCTAAATTAAGAGGTTTGGCTGGAGAAGCAATCTTTCGACCAGATTGGGAAATAGCGTCTGAGAGTAAAAGATTTTTTAAGATGAGACCAACCATCATTGAAATGCAGAAAGCTATGGGAGAGCAAGCTAAAATAGCTATGGTTGCTTCTCAACCTACTATAGAAAAGACCCTAAAGAAAGGGTTTACCGAAGCACGAGATTTAATTGAGGGTTTAGATGTTGGTACTCAGGTTCGCCTTACTGGAAATAGAATGGCTAAAGTTGCCGCTATAGAGGGCGCAAATCAAGTTACAGTAGAAATGGCTACCGGTAGGGCTGCTTGGCTTCCCACTGCTATGAAAAGAGCCGCTCAAGCTTATGGTCCAGAATATCTTGCGCCAGAGACAATTCCAATGTTTTTTGCTAGAACTCCTAAGTGGTATACAGATAAATTAGGAAAGACAATTTTTGACCCTACTGCTGTTGCTGCTGTAACTCCCTCAGGAGAACAAGTGGCCTGGGTAAAATCTGCAGTTGCTAAAGAACTTTATCCAGAGGTAGAAAGAGGATTGTTACCCATAAAAGGCAGAGTAGGTAAGTTATATACTGGTAAGGGCTTAAAATATCCAATTATGGGTGTTTTTGATAAGGGCGTCAAAGGAAGACCAGCATGGACTACAATTATACCAGAAAGAAGGTTAACAGGTACTGAATATTTTTTACGACCGATAGAAAAAATTCTTGCTGGAAAAGGTGGTAAATATTTAGATCCTACAGATTTACAGAAAATGTATCCAACTAAACACTTAATACCTAAAGTAGTTGATACAACTAAAGCGGCGGCTAAAATTCCTAGTGCAAGCAAATATCTTGTAGCTGGTGCTGCTATTACAGCTGGGGCATTACTTCTATATACTGCTCTTAAGTCTTCGCGCCAGAGACCAATAGATGAAAGAGATATACCAAAAAGTATGTATGGTGATGCTACTAGAGCTCCACAGATAGATAACTTAGCAACCTATCAACCACAAGCAAGGATAGTACAAAACAATAGACCTGGTACATACGATACAAATATAGACATGGAAACAGAAGATTTTAATAACACCATGGATTATAGACAACTCGCTAATACAATGAGTCAGATGTCAAGGAGTGCCCTTGGAACGAATAGAATCAATGCTGATCTTCATGTAGTGGATGACAGTAGTAATATGGATTCTCGCGGGATGCAAAGACAATTTACTGAATACTTAAATAGGTGAGCATGAAACAATCTTTAGACGAACACAGAAAACTGGCTAAACTTACAAGCAGCAAATACGAAGACAATATGTTTTACGTATTAGATGATCTTGTATTGTTTGATAGGGATTCTGAAAAGTGGACTCAAAAGAATAAATCCTATTTTAAGATAAGGGACAGCGAGTTTGGCATAGATTCAATGAAAGATCTATTTATATATCCCGATGAAAGCAAGTATACCAGCTTAAATGACGCAGACTTGTTAAATACTAGGCTTGACTATGACGGTTATAAAAAATATGTTAATAGGCTGAAAGACTCAGAAGCTAAAAAACCATTAAGAAAAGATGCAACTCATATAGCAAGAGAAAAAAGACGTATAGAAGAACAAAAGCAAACAAAGGATTATGTTAGAGAGGATCACTTTGCGATGGGAACTGTTTATCTTTCTATCCCACCAACACAAATAAGCATATCGGACGAGAAGCACAACTTTAGATACAACTCATTGAGAAGTAAGGGAGAGACTGTATTAAGTTCTGGACGTAGCACTACAAGGGTTGATCTTGATATATTCTTTAATGGTCTAGAAGATATAAATAATAAACTTAGACCACTTCTTGCACAACTTAAAACAACTCCATTTCTTCCCATAGAGAACGCTCATATTAAAGCTGTGTTGAATCCGTTTGGAAATCAAGTAATGCCAGAGAATCAAATATCTTTAAAAAGTAAACAGTTGGATGAATTAGAACGAGGCGAAGCGCTTGTCCGTCAATTAATAGAAGTTAGTTCACAAAGGAAAGATAGAGATAGAAAGATAAGAGAAAAAATAACTGATATAAGAGACAAGGGGCATTTAGACTATGCTTCCTATACTAAGCTGATTGATTGGGTTAAGGATACTACAAAAATACCTAAAGAAGAAACATATCCTGAAGATTGGACTGAAGATGGTCAATTTGATTTAAAGCATTGGCTAAATAGGCAAATAACAACAGGCGGAGACTGGGACAATAAGGGTATGCAAACTCTAGAGAGAAACATTAATGACATAGCTCTTCTTAGAGAAGAGATATTAGTCCTCGAGAGAAAGAGTGTCCAGCTTTCTGCAGATGCTATGGTTGAACGTTTTTCCGATAAGCAGATTGTGGGAGTATTATCACAGATATCCATATCCACAGTGCCTGATTTTCCGGAGACATTGGCGTGCCGCATGTCTTTATATATATTTAACTATGAGCCATTCTCAGAAGATTTTGCTTTTATTGCTGGCAAAGAAAAAAGAAAGTGGACTACAGACATTACCAAGTGTGATCTATTTATAGAATGGTATACTAAAAGATTTCTATCTGGTGATGGCACATTAGAGAAACCAGGTTTGCCTGAAATGATTGGTAATGATGATATGTCTATTGCATTTCTCGCTCATTATGAGCCGGTGGACAAAAAAACAGTCAACAGAGAAACCATACAACCAGATAAAATAGAAATAAAGAATGGTATAGATGTAACAGGTATGACTATATCTTTTAGGAATATAATAAAATTCCTTCCAATATTATCACATAAAAATCCTACATGTCAATATATGGGTAGCTACAACAGTGATGTACAAATCAACATGGAAGCCACAAGCTTAAGTAAGGTTAATGAGTTAAGTAGGATGGTAGAAAGAATTGGCATGATATCGAGAACTGACAACAGGCTTTCTCGTAATAACTTTATAGCAATCAGGAATGAATTAGTGAGATTTTGCGGTATGAGGTTCTTTGTTATAAATTCATACAATGTTGATACTGTCCCAGATAATCCTGGTTTATATAGTATTTCTCTTGCTCTATCAGAGTATAGGATAAATACAGAAAAGATACAGAAGCTTAGAAGAAAAGGCGTAGTGACCACTAAGGACATAAAGAAGGCTGCAGAGTGGACTCTCGAAAGAGCTAGAGAGTTTGCTGCTAATGGTGGGAAATACGATACAAGTAATGCATATCGTCAATACGAAAAGTATCATAGCATATGGACAAATGAAAGAGACGGATGGGTAGTGGCTGAACAAAATCCATTATTTCGTTTTTATAAGGGCACAGCTGGAAGAACCTTTTGGAGAGCAGATGAAGGATTCAATGATTTAAAGGAAAAATTAATTAATAAGGCTAGGACCAAGTATGAAAAGGATATACCTGTTCTTGTAGATACGGTAAAAACTTCTATAGGTCATGTTGCTGTTTCTATCGCCGGAGCAATACGCGGCAGAACTGTAAATAATCAAAACAGAAAAGATTCTAGAACTGTTAGAAAATATACAGAATATGTTGAACAACTCTTAAATGGCGAAGGTACGCAGGAAGATTTTGATAATGAGAAGGATCTTATTTCTGGTATAATGTCTAATCTGAAAAGGGAACAACTTATACAATTAATATATGAAGCAGATCAAAACAAAGAGTTACATGACTTTCTTGAGAAAAGCCGTAATTCAGATGACAATGAAAGCATAAAAGAGTATTGTTATCCAGATCTAGAACTTCCAAAATATACAGATATAGTAGATGGTTTTAAGCATAAGATAACATATGTAGAGAATGGTGATATACCTCCCGAAGATGCAGACCCAGATGATACAATGCAAGATGATATGGCTGAGGTAGACCCAGATTTTTTCTTCTATAAGGGATCCATATGGAATATGATGAATAATAAGGATTCTGAGTTAAATAAAAGTCTTGATAGGGGTATACAAAAGTTTGGACAACTTGTTAATAATCATAAACAATTTAAATGGAAAGAAGCACTGTCTGAAGATGTACTGGGAGATAAGTTAGATGATATTACAAAAGAGAATATAGAAGCAAAAGAAAAACCAAATCTATCTGAAGAAGATGAAGCACAGATTGCTAGGTCTAACTTAGAAGGTAGATGGGTGACTGTCGCAAATGTTTTTGATGGAGACACTATATCAATAACAGATGATGATGGTAAGCTCTGGACTGTACGACTTAAGGCTATTAATGCTCCTGGTGACCCAAGTAATAGATCTAAAGATTTTAAAAAGAAAGAGAAAGATGATAAAACATTTGGTCCTAAGGCTACTGCTGCTTTATCTAAGATGGTACCTCCAGGTTCTAAAGTTTATTTAACATTTGATTCCACAATGACAGGTAGATATAATAGATTGTTAGCGAATGTGTACACCAAGGAGAATGGGAAAGAAGTAAACGTTAATATAAAAATGATAGAACAAATGAAATCTTTAGCTATAGTAGCATACAATGATCCTGAAAATTCTCTTCAAATGACATATGATGAGGCTTTTACAAGGGCTAATGAGATATATGTTAAGGCATTAATACCAATTAAAAAGAATGGGCCAATAGCAAAATGGCTGAATATAGATAAGAAATGGCTTGATTCTGGGATTAATGCATCTGCAGGATCTTTTAGTAGTGGGTTTGCTTTTGTTGCATTGCCTTTATTTAGAGAGGCTGCAAGAATTGCCGCTGTTACTGTAGGTAAAAAGAAAGATGTAAGGGATTATATCGGAATTGCTGCAGCTGGATTTGCTAATCTTAGTGCAGATTTTATCTCTCGTTCAACAAATAATGAAGTTTTTGGAGAGAGTATTAGGGCTTCAGCTAGTGAAGTAATAAGCAATATTATAAATGAAAAAAATGAACATAAATATGGGTATAATCGCTTTGATAGGATTAGCAAAGATCACATAAGTCTTATAACTAAGAGAATAAAAGAAACTCAGAAAGATGACGTCTTAAGAGTTGCGAGAGCATTCCCTACATTTAAGCTATATTTTATAGAAGAAGATATGGAAGAATGGGGCATGCTAGATGATTTGTATTCATATAATGCAGTCCAAAGTATCGATATTGTAAAATCTCGCAAAGATCCCGCTGATGCAGCTATAATTAAGTTGTTAAATACAAAAGGAACTTTGGATACATCGAAGTTTGGAATATATGATGAGACTGGCAGATATGTTAAAAGGGGTCCTAAAGAATCTATAAAGATAGAGGATCAAGAAACCAAGAATGAACAGTCACTTGATGAGTTTATTCTGAAAACGGGGACAAGAATACAAATAAAAATGGGCTATTCATCTGATCCAGAGTTGCTGGACTTAGTGTTCAATGGCATGGTTGCAGAGGTAGAGTATGGTGACGTGATAACTATTGTAGCTCAAGGTTATGGTGTTGAGTTGCTCCAGAATATAAAAGAAGTATCCGTTCCTATAAAAGCAGCTGCTGGTTTTAAATACTTGGATAAGTTGATAAAGAGGCCAGATGTTCTACATTTTGGTAAATGGAAATTAGCTCCCAGATTGGGCGGGCATCAAAAGGTACTTGGTAGAAGAATGATATTTGATGAAGTAACTGGCGAGTGGACTCACCCTAGCTGGTGGAGAAATATAGGCGGAATTCCACATATATTAGCTTTTAGAAACAACCAAGCAGATGACAATATTTGGAATCCTGGGCAGAGTTGGTGGTATAATACTTTGCATGGTGGAGACCAAGATTTTATGGTTTACAATAAAACTATTTGGGATGTATTCCAGGAGATGTCTAGACGTATGCCTGGATATATAGCAACTGTTATTCCATTTGATGATAGAGCAACGATATATTTTGGTCCTGCAGATTGTCAATATTGGTATACTAATAGGAACTTTACAAAAACAAAAGAGTTTGAATCTATTCTAAATGATAAGACTGATGAAGAGAAGCTTAAGGCATCTAAAATAAATTTTGGATATGAATATAAGGAAGCAACTAATGTCGAAATAAATCGTGCCCTAGGAATATTAAGCAATTATTTTTCTGAAAAGTATTCATCTGGCGGGCAGGGAACCAAGGGTGGGATAAGAAATGTAGTAGACATATTAAATCATCCTAGACATGATGAATTATATAATGGAGTAAAGAATTTTCTTGAAACTGAAATTGAGGCGGACTTAAGGGATACAACGGATGATAGAAATACAAGGAAGAGTATTAAATTATTAGAACACATAATTAAGAACCCTGGTGATTACGGAGTTTCTGCTGAGAGGAATACAGATAGTGTAATATTTAAGTATACTAAAGGTAGTGATAAACTTCTTAAAAGAACAGACACCAATGACATCTTGACCACATCACAGGCAGTGGAAAGATATGATAGAACACGAAAGAAGATGCTATTGGAAGAGCATCCAAATAAAAAACTTGTTCGTCAGTATCACTATAAGGATAGCATACATCATGTTATTGCAAATAATATTATTGCTTCCAATCAATATATGTATAACAAATCCGTTGTGAGATTTGGGTTACAGAAATATTGGCGCAAAGAAGAACAAATAAAAAAAACTGGAGCACCACTTGGAGAAATATCTTGTCAGGCAGACGATGATATTTGGCCGGAGAAGATAAAGGAAAAAATAGTTCAAGAGCCAAATGCATTAGATAAGGTTACTGCGTGGCTGTATGGACTTAGTCATCTCTGGCTTGGCATGAGAGATATGTATACCGGTCACCTTACAATGCTCGGGGATGCATCAATTAAACCATATGATTTTATATTTTTAAATGATTACTATACTAATATGCATGGCCCAATAGAGGTAGAGCAAGTAGTACATCACTTCAGTCCAGAGACTGGGTTTATAACAACAGTAGTTCCAGACCTTGTATGTTATGTTAATAATATGATGCAAATGGGTACAAATCTTCTGGCTGGGGCATATGCTGATGAATATTCTAGTTTTATAATGAAGACTAGAGCTTTTCCTTTGACATGGTTTTTCCGTAATCCAATAACAAATATACTATTCAAGTTGGGTGGCATTACTGATAGCTATAGGGAGCCAATAAGCTTTACTCCTCTTATGTATGCTGATAGGCCATATCTGGCTGGAATAGAAGGCTTCAAAAAGAATTCATTGGGTGCAGCAGTGGCTGGAAGGATAATGAGTATGTGGAGGCTGTATACTAAAGAAACACCTGAGCATATTGATGCATCTATTAATAGGTTCTTTGGTGCATTTTTCAATAGAGGTAAATTATGAAGCCGATAGATGCTGTTCGTAATAAACTTGATTATGACTTCCAGAAGTATAGTAACTTTATAATTTGTAGAATACTGAAGGTTTTAAGAATAAAAGGCGTAGGTATGGTTCTACAAGCTGTACCTGAAGGCAAAGATGATTCTATTTTAAAAGAACCTGATGAAGAAACAATATTTAATGTTGTCTGTGTTAACTCATCGCATTGGTGGGAATGGAATATAAAGGAGAAATATAACGTAATGGTAATTAGTACTTTGAAAAATCGCCCTGCTGTTTCCCCTGGGTTATTAATACCAAAAACCATGATAGAATCATTTGATGATTGGACTGAAGATGATAAAAAAAGATTATTTTCAGAACGTAGAGAATACATATTAATGAAGGGGCTTCTATAGATATGTCAGTTAACAGTTTACCAGCATTAGAAAATAAGATGTATAGAGAAAAAGAGGGGACAACTGTAATAAGTAATAGGGATTCCGAGGAATCTACATCTATAATTATCTCAGATGATGGTATAACTCTTGCAAGTAATAATATATCTAGTGGCATATCTACGTCCAATAATGGCGTATTGTTGCAAGGAGACATTTTGTTTACAAGTAAGGGTACATCTATAAAAAAAAGTAATTATTCTGAAAATCCAAATAGTGCTAAGATATTTACATATACAGAGACAATTTCTACAGAAGCAGATGCTAAAGAAGGATTGGCTAGTATTGCTGGAAAATTAGGTGTAAATACTGGTGACTTAACAAAAGAAGGGATAGTCCCATTATTAACTGGTATGCCGATAGGTGCTGGGACGATATTGCCACACACGCATGCAATGCTTTTCGAACATGTCCACAGAGTAGAGCCAGCATACTTATATAGAGTACCAGCTGTTTTAAAATCTTTCTCTGGTGCTATGGATAGTATCTTTAATTTCTTTCAAACTCTTGGGAGTTAAATATGGGATTTTACAATGAAACAGACATAAAAGTTTCACCTAGTGGTGATTTATCTGTTGGGGCAAATGGTGATTTTATATTAATTGCTACATCAGGAGTTTTAAAACAGGATGTTACTTTCAGGTTGAGAACTGACTATAATGATTTTGAACCTCACCCAGAAGTTGGGGCTGATTTAGTAGAACTTATTGGAGAACCAAATATTAGGGATACCTCGAAACAAGGAGAATCAAAAATAGTTCATTCTCTCACATATGATGGTAGGGTAAGAAATATGGATTTATATGTTCGCGGTGTACCGATTGCACAGGATAAAGTTGTATTTTATACGTTTATAAATGATGGGACCGAACAATTAAACGTAACGCCGGATGTGGTTTTTGATATGATGAATGGTCTTACAAATACACCAGGAGCCTAATTATGTTATTTAAAAAAGAATATGGAGAGTTAGTCCAAGATGCATTATCTTATCTGGAAACAAATACAGATATAACTAATACAAGTATAGGTGGTATTACTAGATCTCTTATTGAGATAATAAATAGAAACGTAGCAGACTATTATGATGTTCTAGATATAAATATGGCAATGGGGTTTTTATCAACAGCTGAAGGATATTTTCTTGATTTGATAGGAAGTTTGTTTAATATTTCTCGAACAAGATCATCAAGAGCTACTATCTCTGTAATAGATAGTATACAAAGATTTTATGTTACTACAGGGACATTAACCGATTTAATACCAGGTGGATCTATATCTTCAGGAACAGTTATTAGTACAAGTGATGGTACTATTACTTATACTATATCATCTACAACTTCATTTGCAGTTTCTGCTACTGAGGTATTTGTTC
>SDBT01006375.1_pt1 | contig 19585 bp, 26 predicted proteins | sample 2277101 | NCBI WGS metagenome assembly SDBT01 (sample SAMN10404973, study PRJNA504765) | marine sediment metagenome | isolation source: marine sediment core GS10_PC15, 103 cmbsf | place: Arctic Ocean: Southern Knipovich Ridge | collected 2010 | reverse complement strand
TTCGGGGGCCTTGGAAAAGGATGCCAATGTGTACAGGGCGTTCGTGAACTCGACCACATGCGCCAGGGCCTCGACCCGGCCCTTTTTCCGCTTGCGGTCGTCCGGGATATTGATGGTACCCGGTAAGCGCATGATGCGGTCAACATTATGGCAGTTGTCGCCGCCGAACAGGATTTCGAGCTGCAGGTTGTAGAGCTTGGCGTCCTCGGCTTCAGGCAACTTGCCTGTAAGTTCCAACGGTTCTTCAAGGCGCCAAAAGGCTTGGTAGCCGCCGCCACTGAATATCACGCACGTGGGCTTCGGGACGCCCGTCGGGAGCTTCGTCGTGACCAGCTCAAGCGCCCGCGCCTGTTCCTCACCCAGGTCCTCACCGGCCCGCGGGTCAATATCGACGTGCAACCAGGACAGCGACGCAATATCCTCGCGCTCCGCCTTCTTCCCCATGGGCTTAAATGTGGGATTGACATGGAAATAGATGTTGCGGTTGCCATTGTACTCGCCGAGCCACGTTCCCAAATCGGCTATTGAATGTGGATCAAAGGTCTGGGTCGCAATGTGTTTGCGATCGGGACGGATAGCGGTAAGGACCCAGGGACCACCCGGCTTCCATCGCAGTAGGAACTCAACGGCGGCTTTGTTATCGTGTTCAACAGTCAAAGATCAAGCTCCTCAGGGATCAGGCACTCAATGAGTTCCTCATAGTTCATACCCAGACGCCACACACGACGAGCGACACCGTAAAGTCCATCACGTGTAAGATTGCCAACGAACCATGCCGCGTCTTTACCGGAGAACAAAAGCCACTCCCGTCGGCACTGAAGGAGCAGCCAGACATTCGGACTGACCGCTGCTCGTTTGCGTAACCATATTCGCTGCTGTTGTGTGAAGTGGTCCAGATGAACCACTGTGCTCTCTCGTGCGGGCCACGCGCGTAGCCATTTCAATTCAATCCAGCCATCAGCGAAGTTCACGTCAGGGATGCCGGACCCGGTCGCCGGGCTCTCGATCGGCACCGCGTGTATCGGGCGAAGACCTTTGATGACTGACCGACGCTGATCCCGCTCACTCATGCTGCCAGCTTCTCCGCTTCGCCCCAACTGGGACCAGTCTTCGTCTCGACACGGAATGGGACACGTGCGGGTATGATGATTTCCATGATACCCGCGATCTTCTTTGCCTCGGCTACGTCGGCGACCGAAGGATCGGCCTCGTCGTGCACCTGGAGCATAAGCCAATGACCCGCCTTGTCAATTGCGACCAACGCCTTCTTCATTTGGTCGGCACCCGAGCCCTGGATGACGCGGTTCAGGGCCTTGTGCGTCCAGTCGTAGGAGCCATCGGACTTCTTCGGGAAGTGCAGGATGCGACCACCTATGGTCGTAACGAATCCTCGTTTCTTTGCCCGGCGCTCAGCGGTCTTTGCCAGTTTCCGGATGAAGGGCGCCGCCTCATCAAACTTGTCGAGGATCTCTTGGCCTTCCGCACCTGCCGCCTCCCATACAAACCCCTCGTCCTGGAGGTCGTACTTAGCCTTGTACGCATCTTCCTTGGTCTCGAAGTACTGCACCGCGCGTGTCGCGCCCCGACCAGAGGCCATCGCCCAACGGGTATCTAGGCCAAGCTCTCGACAGAGCGATGCACCCCCCTTGCCATAGCAAAGACCCAGGTAAATAGGCTTGGCAAACGTGCGATCGATACCGGTCAAGTCGGCCATGAACTGGTGGTTGTCGATGAACGGATTATCGTGATACGCCTGGGCCGCTGCCGCGGCGCCCGGTAGATTCATGACCGCGGCAAAGTGTGTCGTCCACCGAGGTTCTTGTTGCGAGTAGTCGCATGATGCCCAGAGGGCGCCTTCCTCCGGCAGGTAAATGGACCGCCACCGCTTAGCAAATTCATCGCGTGACGGTTGCTGTTGCATGTTCGGGTCCGTGGCACTAAGCCGACCGTACCGCGCTCCCTTCTGATCACCGCCCTCGGTCTCACGGGCAATCTGCTGGAACGTGCAATGGATGCGGCCATCCGTCATATACGTGCGGACCGACGTGCAGAAGGTGGTGCGAAGCTTGTTGGTCTTGCGCGCCCAGGCTATGGCCTGGGTCACCGGGTGATCGATGCTCGTCAACAGCTCTTGATCGATGCTGTTGCGACCCTGCGACGTCTCCTGCATGACGACGCCAATCTTGTCCAGGGCGGGCGAGACGGCACCAGTGGTCCAGACGTTGCCCACGCCAATGTCCACACCGGTCTCACGCTTGACCGTCGCCAGCGCCTTAGCCTCTTCCTCGAGCGTCCACTCCTCGATCCGGGCCAGTCGATCCTCATCGACCCGGACGCCACGGCGACGCATCTTGACCAGTACGGGCAGCACCTCGCTCTCCAGGTTGTAGATGTCCCAGAGGTCTTCCTCGTCGATGCGTCGTTCCTGTTTCCGCAGCACTTTAAGCGGTAGGTCCACATCGCTCTCGGCGTAGGCCCCAACGTATCGCGCGGGCAACTGCCACATGCCACCCTTGGGGTCAACCCCAAAGGCCGCAGCGGCCTCCCGCAGCAGCGCCTCGTCCTTGCCGGGGAATCCATTGCGTTTAGCAATATTGTCCAGGGAGAAGGAATTATGGAGCTCGTAGATCAAGGGGTCCGCGATCTGAATGTCACGGAAGTATCGGACCATGGGGAATTCGATTTCCGCTTCCCACAGGAAGTCCAGGTCGTAGCTGAAGTTGGCCCCAACGATGTCGCCGTCAAAGTGCTTGCACTGCTCCCGGATGTACGCAAGCACCCCGGTCCGGTCCAGGTTGTCCCCACCCTCGTGGGCAAATGGCAGGTAGTGTTTCGGACCGTCCTCGATCCCGAACCCGATGCCCGTCATGTACGCCCCGCGGCGCACCCCGATGCCGAGTTGTTTGAGGTGCTCGTCCTTGGTCTCGACGTCGAGGCACACACGCTTGGCGACACGCCAGGACGGGAGATCGACTAGCGGCGTCGGCCGCCACGAGCTCTCAGGTACGATCAGGGGGAGTTGAATCATGCGTGACGAGTCGCAAGCTCTCGAATTGCGCTGGCGATCGATTCAAAGCAGTCCCCAGTATTGAGCGGGTGATCCGTGCGAACGTTTTCCGCAATGGATTGTGCAATCTCACCGAAACCCGCAAGCTGTTCGTCAAAAGCATCCGCACTTTGAATGTCTAACCCAACCGACGTCACTTTTGCAGCAGCTTCCCATTGCGCTGGTGACATGTTCCTAATGGACAGGTTCGGATACATCTTGTCCGCAGTCGTGAAGATCAACCCGACATAGTCCTGCAGGGTTTCATGCCTGTGTCTTTGGTTAAACAGGGTCCCCATTGGACTCCTCCTTCTGTTGAATTCGTCTCGCGGCGTCGTCCCGCATCAGCTTCTCGATCGCCACGATCTTCAGGTTCTCGGCGAAGCTGTCGGCGTGTTGCTGGATCAGGGAGGGCTTGCGTTCCGAGAGCTCCGCAACGATCTGACCCCCGAGGTTGACGAGTACCGTGATGAAGGTGACCATGTCCACCTCGCCCACGGCCTCCATAACGACATTGGAGAGACGTCGAGCCTCCTCCATGTCGGGCGCACCGAGATCAGCAGCCATCGTCGCCTCCATTGAAATGTTCATCCGCCATGGCCGCCGTCTCGCGATGGTGCTCCTGGGTCAGAACGACTAGCTGGTCGCGAACGTGCTTGAGGTCAGCGATCGATGACCATTTCGATATTCGACGAACGATCATTTTCTCAATGTGGTTGAGGCTCAACCCATCGACGAACACCTGAAACGCATGGTCAGGGACATTGGCCTTGGCGCAACGACCGAGCTGCTCGGCGCGCTCAATTAGCTTGTCAGTGTAGTGGATGCCCTTCTGGATATCCTTCACACCATCCTTTTTCCGCCATCGCGCAACGTACTTGATGACATTGCATTCGAGGTACCCGATGCCCCAGTCCTCGAAATAGTCCCACGGCTGGTAGCCAGTACGGTAGTGGTCGCCACCGACTTGGCGATCGTTTGGGTCGGTCATATCTCTTTCCCCGATCTGAATTGTGTGTCAAAAATATCCGCAGCCAGCCGAATCCCGTCGTCCAGGGTCGGTAACACCCAGGAGGCCAGGGTCGTCACCATAGCATGGTCGTGGACGTTGCCCGGCTCCATGCACAGCAAGATCGGGGTGTTGCGAGCATCGGCCCAGCCCAACTCGATCATAGACCCGATGCTGACAGACTTCGACCCGATCAGGTTACAGAACACTATGCCGCAACGAAAGGTGTCGAATCGGTCCTGTGCGGTCAGTCCCTTGGGCGCCGACAAAACGCCCGCACCTGTACCCATTGCTTTCATAGTCTGAAGGTCATCGGTGCTGAAGTCACGCACGTACTCCGTTCGAAGCGGGTTGATGCAGATGATGCCGGCACGCGACAGCACGTTGGCAACGTCATAACGCCATCCGTACTTGGCGTCCTCGAAGGTACCGCCCGTGACAGGCCCACACAGATATATCGACTTATTCACCGTTATCTCCTCATCTTGATATCATTCGCTCGATGATGTCGGCGGCTTCTCTCATGAGGTTTTGACACTCGATCAACTTCGATCGACTCATCCTACCCACAGCCTCCATCAAGGCGAGCTGACCCGCGGACCTGCTCGCCTTGGTCTGTGCTTCTCGGAGGGCAGCCCGGTTGTCGATTTAGAAATCCACTGGGTCCGCGCCGTCCTTCACCTTCCACTGGATGGCAACCCAGCCGCGTCGGACGTAATGGGATATGCCATCGACGTCGACGATGCGATGGCTGTCCCCACGATCATCCTGCTTCACGAACAACGTGACCGGGTTTCTGATCGCATAGACTTCTCCGTTGCCATACCGGTAAATCCGCCACAGCTCCATAGAAATGTCGCGGGTGATCATACCCACGACACTTGTCGGCGTCGGGGCCGGGACCAGGGTCGGCGTCGGGGTCGGCGTCGGGGCCGGGACCAGGGTCGGCGTCGGGGCCGGGGCCGGGGCCGGGGCCGGGGCCGGGGCCGGCGTCGGGGTCGGGGTCGGGGTCGGGGTTGATGGTTTCTCAAGATCGCTCATGATGATGATTCCTTTCCTACATCGTTGCGATTGTAATTCTCTTAGCGGCGCGCGTGATGCCCGTGTACAGCCACCGCCACTTGTCGGTGCGAAAGCACGCGGACTCGTCAAACAGCAGGACATCATCCCATTGACTGCCCTGGGCCTTGTGGACGGTCAGGGCATACCCATAATCAAATTGCTCGGCGTCCTTGAGCTCGTACCACGGGACGCTATCCCCTTCGCCGCGGAAGTATGCGGAGTGCGCCTCGACCTCAAGTGGGTAGCCGCCCTCCTCGGGCTCCACCGTCATGTGGCATCGTTCCTCGTCCATCGATGCAATGTCGCGGGCGTACCAGATGGCGCCGTTGAGCAGGCCCTTGTCGTGATTGTTGCGGAGACACACAAGCCTGTCGCCGGCCACGGGCAACCGACCGTCCCCGTCCTGACCCAGGTTGCGCCCAAGGAGGTGACGGATCTTCCGGTTCGATCCGTGTCGCGTTCGGTTGCGGCCGACAAGTATCTGGTCGGAGGCGAGTACTTCTTCCTCCTCGATCTTGACGCCCTGCGCCAGGACCTTGCTCTCGCCGTAGTCGCCTATGTCCAAGGCGCGTTCCTGGCGCACCTCGGTCGCCATCGCGATGATCGGATTGTCGCGCGCCTGCCGGTGGATCTCCGTGAGCATGATATCCGGCCTGACGTTTTCCGTAAAGAAGCCGGCACCATAGATGGGCGGGAGCTGAGCAGGGTCACCCAGGACAAGGACTTTGGTCCCGAAGGACAATAGATCCGCCCCCATGCGGGCATCGACCATCGAGCACTCATCGATCACCACCAGATCCGCGTATTTGACCAAGCTGTCTTGATTGAGAGAGAACATGGGGCGCGCGAGTTCGTCGCGCTCGACCTTGATCTTCCGGCGCAGTTCCAGGATCGCCGGGTTGACATCGATCAGGAGATCAACTGTCGCAATGTCATCGTCGTCCGCGTAGTCGACCGTCCGCAACTCATGAAGCAATTCGGCCAACGCGGCCTCGAGCTCGCGGAGCAGTGCCCGGCTCTTGTCCTTGGTGTTGTAGATCATTGCGTGGATGGTGGTCGCGGCCTCACAGCCCTTCTGCTGCAGGACGTGGGCGGCCTTGCCCGTGAACGCCCCGAACATGACGTCGCCGGCCACGCCATCCGCGAAGCACTTAGCGAGCGTGGTCTTGCCTACCCCTGCATAGCCAAACATTCTAAAACACTGTTGGTCTGGGTCTTTCAACCAGTTGGCAACAGCCTTCAAGGCATTTTCCTGTTCGCTACTCCATCTCATCATAGCGCCCATGTGTAGCCTTCCAGACCGTTCTATAAGTCAAGTGAGGATATTTTTCCTGAACAGCCTTCGTGAATCCGTTGGCAGCTTTCTTGCGCCCATTCCTCATGTGGTGCAAAAACAGTCGTCGAATCTCGCGGGCCTCTGGTTTTGTGATAATGACGTTGGGATGATCGAAGCCGCAAACTTGTCGACCATGCAGGACGGTATCCTGAGCGTTTTCGAGATTCGTTCCCCACCGTAAGTTTGACGGGACGTTGTTGGTTCGATGCCCATCTCGGTGTCGAACGCATTCCGATCCAGATGGCTTAACTCCATTAAATGCCAAACACACGAGGCGATGAACGCGCATAGTATATCGGCGATCAGCGAATCGGAGACCCACACAAAAGTATCCGCGAATCACACTCTGCGACAGAACCTTCCGAGGGCTTCGACGTGCCATATGCCATCTACGAATACGACCGAGATCAGACGCTTGATAATGTGTGTTTGGAATTAGTTTCCAGTGCTCACTCATGTTGCAACAACCCTCCAGCCTTTCGTGGCGTGTAGAGCCCAGTCGCGACCCGGTAAGTAGGGATGCGGCTGACTAAATATGTGGTTCCGCCACGCGGTGCCCGGTGCGCCCAGGATGGGCGTGCGGGCCTCATTGCGACGAGTGACGGAGGCATCTAACCCCGCACGGCGCTTGACCTCGTTGGCCTGCTCCGACACGACACACGGCGCAAATCCGAGCTCGGTGAGCTCCTGGTGCGTAGTCAACCAGTCGGCGCCCTCCTTAAGGAGGTGGCGGAATACGTTTCGTTGCCGGCAGCGTGGAGTCATGGTTTCATTCCAGCAACGTGTTTCTTCAGGTCTTCGAGCGATGTAAATTTCTTCACTCTGGAGTTGTAGTAGCTGAGACCCTTCAACATTAGAATCAGAAGAATCATGGCGTTGACCAAATACGACCCCCCAATGTAATGCTGATTGAACCACACGCCCCCCAATAGAAGCGCGGCGCTGACGAGATCGCTGGTTACGCTTTGCAACAAGCTTTCCCGAAAAACAATGTATTCTTTCTCAACCATCTTCAGCTCCCATCTTGGGTAAAAGGGGCGAGGCCACTCGAGCCACCGAGTGCCCTCGCCAGTTATCCGCTCCAGTGGCTCAGAACGGAGCGTCTTCTTCGCTGCCGGCTGAGGCCTCGGCGCCGCCCGCAGCATTCTCCGTATCGAAGGCGGCACGGGCCATGCCCGTAACAACCATCTTCCGGAAGTCGCGAGCTTCTTCGAGGAGCTCGGCATTGGCCTTGGGATCGATGAGCGAGCCGCCCCAAGTATCCTTCAGCGGGTCAATCTGGAAGTTGAAAAAGTCCTGCTGGTTCTTGTTGGTCTGTTTCACCGACCGGATGACCGCCCTGTTGGCCCACATCGGCGGCCGACCCTTGAGGGTGTACATCGCTGTGATCCAGTCACGGAACGGCTTGATCTTGGTCGAGGTGAACGAGATGACCGCAAAGCCGTCGGCGGCGGTGCCCTCTTCGTTCAGGATCAAACCGTACATATAGTAGGTTTCGATCAGATCGTTTTCACCGGTCTTCAGCTTCCCGAACTTCTGCCCGTCGTTGTCGGCGATCGCGGCCTTGACGATGTCACCGTTCGGATCGTGCATCCCGACGAAGCCACCGCCATTGTCACGCGGAACCCATTCGACGTAAGCCACTTCCTTGTGAACCGGCAGGAACACGATACCCGTTTCCGGGTCGTGGAGCTGACGGGTGACCGTGTTGAAGAGCATTCCCGGCCGGGAGCCCTTGGGATTGTCGTCGGAGACCTGCGGGCTCAGCGCCTGGAACACTCCGATGAAGGGTATCGAGAGATCCTCGCTCGCCGTGCCCTCAAAGCCCTCGCCGGACGCCTCCCCGTAGTCGTATCCGACGACCGCCGTACCCTTGGGGTCGACGACCGCAACTTCCTTACCTTCACTCATGGTTCTGTTTTCCTGTTCTCGAGTTCTCTAGTTCATAGACGCAGCGCATCAATCTCACCACTCAAGCAGGTGACGCTCTCCCGACCGGGACGGTTGTGGCTCGCCTGACATTTTTATTGTCTGGCGGCCGGCCCCGGCCGGAATCTGAATCAGGTCTTGATCGTGACCTTTGCAAAACGCTGCCTGAACACACCAAACATGTCCAGCGGGATCGGTACACCCTGCTCGAGCTGACCCTTCAAGAAGGCCAGGAGGGTGGGCGGCGCCACCATCTTGCGGCGCTTCATATTGAGTGGTTTCTTGCGCTGGGCACAGTCCCGTTCGAATTTCTTTGCCCAGTCTTCTTCTTCCTTGCCGAAGTCGATTGTGAGCTGACGTTTGATGATTCGACCGTGGTTGTGTTCCTCCAACCACGCAAACGCCTCGGCCTGTTTGGCTTTCGAAATGGACCCGCGTAACGCCTCCTTCATCTCGATTCGCACACCGTCGCGAGTCGTGAACTCCTCGACCTCGGCTTCTTCCATCAGCGTCGGCAACAGGTTCTCTTTGATGTGACGGAGCTCTTCGTTTGCGACGAGAATATCCTCATCCAGTTGGGCGACACGGGCCTCCGCCTGCATCTGTTCCGCGGCCAAACCCGACAACCGGGCCATGAGGTTGTCGCCGAGGGGGAGATCATCCTTATCGGCGCTGTAGTCGTATTCGGGCATTGCGTTCATGTGTCAGCTCCTCAGCTATTCTGTACGACCCTTGTCCAAACAAGCCTAATTTCCGCCCGTTCCGTCAGTCACCAATTTCGACAAGGGGCGATGACACAACGGCTTTTTCGGGGTTGTACGGAAATGTGATTTGAGGTCGTCCTTCAACATCGATGTCGTAAATTTTGCCATCTTGCTTAAAGACAGTCGAACATCGGAGATTCTGAAAAACACCCTCGCCAACTTCCCTCCACTCATCATCATCGCCAGAAAGCGGTGAAAGAGGCTTGCCTGCAATGAGCCGCTGAAGAACTGGGGCCGCTGCCCAAACGGCACCGCCGCTTTCCCACTGCTCGAAAAACCGTTCGAGGATTTCGATCATGGCTTGGCTGTCAGCCTTACCGAAATTGATCCGCCTGAGTTCGTCTTTGGCTTGTGATATGATACTCATAATCGTCTCTCCTTAATTCCAGGCGATACTAACTCGGATGCAGAACCGATACCGGTCGGCGCCACGTCGATGGTTAACGGTAATAAACTGTATAGTTCAAAAGGATAATTTGATCAAGTCTGTTCACGAAAATTAAATCCAGGACCGGAGCCGGTCGCCAGTCAACTGGGCCGCTATGTCAAACTTCCCCCGGAGGTTCTCTGTGATGTGGTCGTCGACAGTACCCGGTGCACAGAGGTCCACGTAGAGCACACCGAAACCCATCTCCCCGTGGTCCGCCCCGTCCTGACCGTACCGGTGGTTCCGGTCCTCGGCCTGTGTCCGGTGAATGAATTTGAACGAGTTGGAATAGAAGGCGACGGTCTTGGCCCCGTTCAATGTGAGACCCTCGGACCCCTTCGCCGTGTTGCCGACAAAGAACTGCGGACCACCCGCATTGAATGCCTGCTTGCTCCGCTCACACGCATCGTCGTCGATCTTGCCGTCGTAGCGAACGGCCTTGTCGCCCAGGGCGTCCATGATCAGATCAATATCGTAGGTGAACCGCGACCAGATAATTGCTTGGTGCGGCAAGTTGCCAAGGTAGTCGATCGCGGCGTCCAGACGAGGATTGTTCACGTCGCACAACTCGATCGGCTCCTCGGAGTTGGCCACGGCGTACCCGCACGTGATCTGTTGGAGACGCAGCAGCCGCACGATCGCCAACGACCCGTCGATCACCAAGCCACTCGCGAGTTCCAGTTCGTACTCCTTCCGGAGCTCCTCGTACATCGCAGCCTGCTTGGGCGTCATATCGAAATAGAGCTTGGTGTAGAGCTTGGGCGGGAGATCAAACACGTCCTCCTTGAGCACGCGGTCCGACACCGATTTCAGGATCGTCGCGAGCTCGTCCAGGTTCTTGTAGTCAAGCAGCTTGTCGTAACCCGGATCGTAATGCAGTTCCTGCTTGCATTCCTCTCGGGTCAACCACACCCCGTACCGGGTCTTGAACCCATGGAAGTCGCCCATGCCGTGGCGGTGCCATATCCCAGGGTCCAGGAACTTGAGTTGGCTATACAGATCGAATGGCTTGTCGCCGGGGGTGCCGGTCAGGATGCGGCGGTAGGGTGCGTAGCGCCCAGAGGCTCCGATGCTGCGCGTCCGTTTCGCGCCCGGCGTCTTGATGTGATGCGACTCGTCCAGGACGTAGAAGCATCGACGCTGCTGCAGGAACTTCCAGACCGCTTTCTTGCCGGCGCCGGTCATGAACCCATTGTAGCTCATGCAGAACCAGGGGAGGCCCTCGTGCTTGAGTGCCGCCTCGAACTCGTGCTGATGATATTTCGTACCGGATTTCTGAGACCGCCAGAAAAACATGTGGGATTGGGCCATTATGCGGTCCGGCAGGTGTTTAGGCAACTCGTCCGTGATCCAGTTGCGGTGCACACCGTTCGGAGCAACCACCAACACTGCATCGATCTTACCTTGCTCGAACAGGTGCGCAGCCGTATCGATCGTGGGTTTCGTCTTGCACGTCCCCTGCTCCCACAACAGCCCAAAGAATTCCTCCTCGCAGGTCGCGTTGAAGATTCTGGACTGGTGGTCGAAGGGTTCGGTCTTGAATTCGTAGTTCATGCACCGTCACCTATAGGCCCTGGCGCCCAAAGACGCAAGTCACGGCGCGCGGCCGGCATCGATCGACGGCCGTTAACCACGAATCTGGTAGGTTCGACATTTTCGGCCGAGGTTCGACAGAGGTTCGACAGGTCACTTCCTTTCTTTTCAATGACTTACGTCGGAGAAAAGAGACATGTCGAACCTGATGGACCTATGAGACCCCTTTCCAGCTTTTCAGTTCTGGGGCGGTGTTCCTCTCCTGTTCTGGGAATTGTGCACAGCAAGTTTGGGGGTCTCATAGGTCCTACAGGTTCGACATCTGGGGTTAAGTGATTGATCTAACGGGCAGAATGATGTCGAACCTCTGGAACCAGAGGTCCGACATGTCGGACCTCGGTCCCTTATGGTTAAGAAGTAACCTTGATTCCGATCGGTATACCTCGAGCGCAGAAAGTCGCATTAATCGGTACTTTGCGCACTTGAGATATACCCGGCGCCGCCCCTCTCCTCAGTAGGGGCGACGTTAACCTCGTGGACACCATGGACAAGGAATTCAATTGCAATAGATATCACCACGATCTATGTTCGCGTCATGGAACGGCGCGGTGTGTGCGTCACGGGAAAGACGACAGAGATTCGGTCTCATCGGTGCAATCCTTCAGACCTCCCCGGCCGTTCCACCCCCTCCCCTTAACGACTTGGACACCACGGCCATCGAATTCAGTTGCGAATCGTGTCCTTGTAGGCTAAGTTCAGCTCATCAAACTGATCTAAAGGAGCCAGATCATGAAAATTCAAACTAGCAGAATGAGTGAACCCTTCAGGAGATTTCTGGACAGCGACCGAGCCGACCGGATGACCTTCAAGGATACGGATCATTCGGTCTACAACAAGCGGCGGTGGCAGTATGAAAGCTCAACGCTCAACATTCAGTTTGACCGGCACCCAGAGGGTGAGTGGCTCGAAATCAACTTTGAGGAAACCACCACCCACGAATCTGGACGGTCTGCCAGTCGGGTTATCTCAACGACCCTAACCCGTGAGGAAGCAACGAAGCTCGCTGCGTTCTTAACTCCATGAAACACGCCACGCACTTTGTTGGCTTCAAGGACGACAGGTTCCTCACCGCAGTCCGGACCTTCGGCCCGCCAGACTTCATTCATCGGTTCTGGGACCACCGCGCGGTTGCCGAGGTGTGCCCCGGTGACCGCGTCATATTTGCGGCCGGCGACGAGTCCCAGAGGGTGAATGAATTCACCTTCGACGACAGTGCCTACTGTTAACCTCTTGTTGACTACCACCCAGGAATTCAGTTGCGTTTCCGGGGTGGTGTGCTATCTTAGCATCATCAAAAGGAGCAAGACGATGACCGATAACTTAATCCTAAGCCCACGTGAACAACATCTCGTAGAAGGTGCTCTGATAGAATATAGAGCAAAGTTCGCAAAAAACCTTGCTGGTCAGGAAACGGCCAACGAGTTGACAATGATCTTGAAGAGAGTTGTGCGCGCAGGGGTTGCAAGATGACCCTCAGAACCGACACCCACCGCCCGAGTGCGATCGAGCCCGCCGACTACGAGTACGTCGCGCAGGAGTACGTCAAAGCCGACTTCGATGTGTTGGGCGCAGCCATGTTCATGCTGGAAGAGCGCAAGCGCATTAACGCCCACATGGACGATACCGGTGGGACCTACAGCCGGCACGAGCACGGCGGCAACTGCCACATCTGCGGCAGCGTGAACGCCATCTACACGGTGCTCTTTTACCACGGACCGACGAACACCTACATCCGGACCGGCCAAGATTGCGCCGAGAAGCTGGACGGCTCCTATAATGGCGACTCCTTCCGCCGCAATTGTCGGGACGCCCTGGCGGCGCGCGCGGGTAAGGCCAAGGCCGAAGCCTATTTGGCACAGGCCGGGGTGTACGCCGCCTGGGCCATATACCTCCTGGACTACGAGGACCTGCCGCGGACGGACGGTGGCCAAGTCTTCTGGGAAGAGGACACCCTCCGCGATATAGTCGGCAAGCTGGTACGCTACGGCGCCATCAGCGATAAGCAGGAAGCCTTTGTCCGCAAGCTGCTGGACGGCATCGACGGACGTGCGGAGCTCGAGGCCAAGCGCGAGGCGGAAAAGGATGCGGCCAAGCCCATCCCCGCCGAGTACAGCGACCAGCGCGTCTCCATCGAGGGTACCATCCTGAGCCTCAAAGAGGTTGATAACGGATACAGCACGATCCAGAAGATGCTGATTCGCCACGACGATGGCTGGAAGCTCTGGGGCACGGTCGCCGACGCCCTGTACGACGGCGAAGGTGAATTGAAAGGCAAGCGGGTATCGTTTGACGCCAAGATCCAGATCAGCGACGACGATCCGAAGTTCGGGTTCTTTTCCAGACCGACCAAGGCGAGGATAGTAGCATGACCCATATCACGATAAGCAACAAAACCACGATCGATATGCTGGCGGCGCTGGAATTAGCGGAAATGTCTCTGCGCCTGCTTGCCACTGAACAAGCTCGGTATAACTATCGGCGTCCAGATAGTTTGCCCCATCCGACCAATCATATTGACGCACTCGACAAAGTCCGCGCTGCCATCGCCAAGGCCAAATCAGAGTCAGTGTCATGATCCGCGGCGGACCCTTCTCCTTCGACTACGAGTGGGAACCGGACCAGGACACTACCATCATGCTCAGCGTCGAGGGCGTGGTCACCGACTACCACCCGGCGGTCATGTACTGCCGCAACGGCGACCCCGGCTGGCCGGCGGAGGGTGGCGACGTCGAAGACATGCGGGTCTACTTCCCGGACGGCTCAGAAATGAAGTCGATATCCAAGGCACTTGACGCCGACCTGATTGATCACTGGGAAAGGAACGTGCAATGACGACGCGCTGTTAACCAGTTAGTCACCATGGCCCACGAATTCAGTTGCGTTCTGGGGTCAGGTGGTATAGTTTGTGATCATCAAAAGGAGAAAGACCATGACAACCCTGACAATCACGACCCCGATCGGAATTAACAGCATCTGGCTCGACCGCGTAAATGGCGGCGTCTGCGTAGATGGATCGACGGTTCTACGGACCGGACATCACGAGGCGGTTCTCGCCTACCCAGACGAGTTTGAGTCCTTGGCTGGTAACGGTCGGCAAGACCTGACGCCCACGGAAATCGCTACGTTTGTTCGGAACTTCCTCGACGAAGGCTTCGACGACTCCATCAATATCAAGTAAACCGAACGCCGGGGTGGCGCCGCCCTCTTGACCGACCTGGGGTGGCGCCGCTAAGATAGACGTCTAGGCGTAGCTCAGTCCGGTAGAGTTGCCGCTTTGGAAGCGGTATGTCGCAGGTTCAAATCCTGCCGCCTAGACCATTAAGCCCTCCAGCGTCCATCCCACATCGTTACGAGCGCGCGCTTGCCGTTGGCATAGGTCACTGTGTGGGTGTGGCTCCAGGCGCTTGGCCCCCGGTTGTACCCCTGGTCGATGACACCACTGTGGCCGGCGACGTAGATCCCGTGCAGGATGCCGCATGAGTGCGTGTGAGCCGTATTCGCCTTGCGGCCGATCTTGGAGAAGGACAGAGGCGATCCCCTGGTCCCGTGGACACCGATGTGCCCGTGCATCCCGCACTCGATGCCGCCGTGTGCATCCGGGCAGATGATATAAGGCTCGTCCTCCCGCAGGAAGCGAACTGGCTTGGGGCACCCCGCACGTCGCAGCGCCCACTCAACAGCATGGAAGTCGGTTGCCAAACGGATGGACTGGTACTTCTTGAGTTGCGTCTCCAAGAAGTATTCGGCGTTCGGCGGGTCATACCTGTAATCTGTTTCACGCAGCCATCGCTCGAAGTCGTTGTCGTGATTCGAATCCACCACTACCGTGCGGCACCACAGCCGTGACGCAGTGGACAGGAAGTCGGCGGCGCCCTGCATCTCGGTTTCCACGCTGTCCGTGCCCCGCACGAACATCTCGTATCGCTTATGGGGGTTCTTTGAATCCCAGTGGCGTCGCGACTGGAAGTCGATCAGGTCGTGCATGAATTGATACCGGGGCCGAAGTGTATCCAACATTCCATCCGGTCCCCAGGCAAGGTGCTCGACTTCCGGATCGATCTGTGCGTGGTGGATGTCGCCCCAGGTAATGGCCTCGACCCGGTGGCCACTAGTGACCTTATCACCATCTGCCTTGAGGTCCAGGTCGTAGATGACGCCGTCGCCGTCCGCGTTCAGTTGCCGGGCGAACCATCGGCCATTGTGGTCGACCTCGACCAGCAGCGCTCCGTAAGCATGGTGGTGCTCGGCCTTGAGCCCCGCCTTCTTCTGGATGTAGTTTTGCTGGGTAATGGTGCCGGTTGTAAAATTGAATTTCGTGGCCTCGAACTTACCGCTCGCCACGCTGTCCACAGCGAACTTGGCGTGTGGGAAGATTCCAGAGAGCCGGCCAGTGTACGTCTCGAATCCCGATAGGGGGCGATCGGCTGTCGGCGAGATATTCGATCGCCCACACCACAAGAGTCCGGGTGCCAGAATAATGTTGCGATCGTCAGTCGCCTCGATGTAGGGGAGAAGGCATTCCGCGAACCATAGGTCCGATTGCCCGGAGGGCGCGTGGCCTCGTTTCGTCGAGAGGCGCCCGTACGCATTGACGTTGTAGGAGTAGGTCCCCACCATCATCTCGGCATTATAGTGCTTGCCAAGCGCCCGGAGGCTCGTCCAGGCGCGTTCAAACACATGCGTGTTGTTCTGGGCGCTGGTGAGGACGTAGTACTTGACGCACCCCTTCGGCGGCAGCGGTCTCTTCTGCGATTCGAGCGGGTTGACGCGGCCGGCGGCCAGGGGCTTCTCCCCGATGCACAGCAGTTTAATGTGGTAGCGAACCGTGGTGCGGCTGACACCGACTTCCCTGGCGATAGCCGAAACGTTCCCCGCGAGGCGCTCAAACGCCTCGGCAACTCGATCACGAGTCGTCATGTAAACTCCCCAATTTAATTGTTAAACCAAATCCACAAAAAGCTACTGCCACCAAGGGTGAGGGCACCAACGATGCTCATGACGACCCTGGCCTTGATGGCCGTCGCTCCCGAACGGATGTATCGTAGATAGTGAAAATCCTGTTGTGCGACGAGCGGCTTCCCCGAATCAATACCGAGTCGAATCAATCGTTCATCGACGATCGATTCGACTTGATCCCGGTCGAGTGTAGTCACCCCCACGGCCAAATGCTCTTGATCACATTCGTCGTGGTTAACAGCCATGTGACCAGACCGCCCAGAGCGAAGAGAACTAGCAGACCGGCACGGGCGCCAGTTGCCGCACTCGACAGATCAGCCAAGCCGGCCTTGACCGCAATCATCTCGGTGTGGAGGACGTTCACCCGCTCATCGACGCGGATCAACATGGCGTCCCTCTCGGTATCGGTCATCCCCGTCGTCCTCGGATCGCACCGGAGATGGCGTTGATAGCGTGGCCGGCGACTTGCAAGCCAAAGAACGAGAGCAAAATCTTTCCCTCCCATTCGTCGAAGGGAGAGGGAAAGGCGCTTACGTTTCCGCCAAAAAGTCCCCAGTTTGTGTCCAGAGTCACGAGCACGAGGTGGGACGTGAAGCATGCGGCGATCACGAATGTGATCAGACGCATCTCCCAGAAGCCAGCGGTCTCCCGACGGATTTGAGTCGCCTGCTGGCGACCCTCCATCTTGGCTTCCGCATCCTTGACGAGGGCGTCAGCAACAAGGTTCTGGGTCTGGCCCTCGGCCGCCTTCTTGATCTCGTACGCCTTGGTCAATTGGCCGAGGACGCTGCCACCAACAAAGTTGAGGATCATCTTAAGGATGAACATGGCATATTATTCCTTCTGGAACATCGGCGTCGTGGTGATCTTGCGCAGATAGATGTTGGCCAGAGAGATTCCCATCGCCGCCAATGGCGCGTACTCCGCCGGAACGAGGGGTCCCAGATCAGTGTTCCCCAGAAAGTTGATCAAGTCGGGCAAGATCCAAATCACTGCCGCCACGAAGATCGAGATCGAGTTGATCAGGAACGTCTTGTATCCCTTCAGCTTGAGCCGTAGCGTCTCTAACATCGTTGTTTCTCCGATTCTTCTTATGAGCGATGAAGCCTGCGATCAGCAAACCGATCACGACTGCACCGCCGAGAACGATCCACCATGGAACGCCTGTGGCTATTGCGGTAATTGCGGCGCCGGCAGCACCGACCCCCGAGGTCTTCTCCACCGCCGTCGATGTCAGGTCGATGTCCTTCACCTTCGGAAGCACCATCTTATAGTAACCCTTGACCTGCTTCAAGCCGTGGGTCCCGCCATTGATCACCTTCCGACAATCGGTGATGCGGTTGGCATCCGTGAGCTCGTTGCACCCACTGTTCTGCCAGAAGATGCAGGCGGCGATCAGCGCGCTGCGAACATCAAGAAGCAGGTCCGGGTCGTCGACGAGCGGCAACCCAGTAACGTCCTGAACCTTCTTGTAATTGTCCCAGAAGGTAATCATCATGAGGCCGCGGCCGCGGTACTTCCAACCCCAGCCCTGGTGGCCCCTGTTGCCGTAGCGATTATAAACCGAATTCGCCAGAGCCTCCGGATTCCGAGCGAAGGTCTTGGCAATCGCCATGGTCGGGAACCTACTGGGCCATACGGCCATCAGGCGACTCGCGGAGTAGTTCAGGTTCTCTTCAAGTGTCTTGAAGCCTCCGGTCTCCGTCAGGATATTGGCCAGGAAGCCCGTGATGCGCCGGGGAGTGTTGATCTGGTACTTCGGCAGGAGCTCATTGAGTAACGCCGGCAGTGCGGCCACAATCGCATTATTACCGCGGGGCGCCAGCGCACGGACGAGTTCCTCGGTGAACACCTTGCCGGCAGCCGGGGCGCCTCCCTGTACGACAACCCTGCGCACGCCCAGGAGGCGCTCACGGGCGTAAGCCTTGACCTGGACCATATCGCCCTGGTTGCCGCCCAGAACGTCGACTGTGGTGGCCGTGTGCGCGACGTAGAGGCCAACGTGCCCCTGCCACCCCTTGGGATCGCCGCGGTAGAAGACGACGATGTCGCCGGGTTGCGCGTCTTCGAGATCGATCGGTGTCCCCCAGTTCAGGTACGACCGTGCGTTAAGGGCGCCGGTCGACGGGATGCCTGAGCGTTCTAGCCACGAGCCTACGGCGGCCGCACACCACGCGGTCTCGTCGTTGTCGATCTGCGAGTGACCGACGTCGGCAAACATCCTGACGATCTCGGGGTTGTCGCGGTCGCCCTTGATCTCCTTGGTACCGATCTCGCTCTCTGCGAGCTTAAAGTGTGGTTGTGCTGTCATCACCCGATCCTCCAGTTCGTCCCGTCATCGTGGACGGGTACGTTGTCTGAGCCGCCCCCCGCAACAACAGCACCGATCCCTGCGGTCATTGTTGCGTTTGAATCCGTTACAAAAGACCGACGGCCGGCGGTCCCTGCGGCGGGCAGTCCCGCGACCACGGGGGTCGCCGTTAGAATCTCCCCGGAGAAAGTGACCAAGTCAGCATCGTCTATGGTCATCCGATCTTGTAAGGTCCCACCGGTATCAGCCGTCCTAAAAACAAACGACCCTGATATGTTGCTGCCGCTGACTGCCACGCACTTCATCTGCATGTTTGTTGCGGTTATAAATGACGTACCGTCATGAGCCCTGCCACGAAGTACCCCAAGCGTGTCACCAGCCGAAACCGTAGACGGAGAGGCGACGGTACCTCTGGACTTGCTGAAGTTGATACCGACACCAGTTGCGGTGGTTTCAAAGCCTTGGACCTCAAGTAGGCTGGCAACGACGTTATCCCGTACAATGAGACTCTTCAGCAAAGCATCCGGGTAGATGACGTCGACACCATCGCACTGCAGAATCGACTCCCTGCCGGCTGCGATACTCGGAACGACCTTGGACTGGCCGGAGATAGTGACGTCGACATTGAAGGCCGTGTCATTCCGAATCAAGAACTCCCCTCGCTTGATAGCGGGTACCGTGATAACTATGTCCGCATCGGCACCGGCCTCGTCGATTATGAAGGTCCGTGTCCGTCGGAACTCTTCGGCAGTCAGCGTGCGCGTATCGCTCGCGTCGACCGTGAAGGTGTTGATCTCGGTGATAGCGACGTCAAGCTGGTCAGCCTGATCGTTGCCAGTGACCTCCTTCTGGTTTTGGTTCCCAGCGACCTGATCAAGATTAAGATTGCCCATTTCGTTCTCCTACTGCACAGGGACGTTGACTTCAAAGGTGAAGCCCCGACCCACTTGCGCACTGATCTGATAGACCCGAACATCAATTGTACTCGGAACCGAACCGAAGTCGGTGACAATATCGGCGTTGAGATACTCAAAGGCGGGTGTGGTCAAGCCCGTTGCGGACTGTACCACGGCGCCCCCCGGACCGTCCAGGATATCGATCTCATACTCCTCGGTGTCCTCGTTCAAAGGTACCTCAGAGAGGAAGGGCTGT